>Ga0180298_1000095_pt1 | contig 17616 bp, 10 predicted proteins | sample GuaBasSediGuay13_FD_121800 | JGI IMG/M metagenome (GOLD analysis project Ga0180298, IMG submission 121800) | Subseafloor sediment microbial communities from Guaymas Basin, Gulf of California, Mexico - Guay13, Core 4488-10 , 4-6 cm | ecosystem: Environmental > Aquatic > Marine > Hydrothermal...
CGTTCCTGCCTTGGACACAAAATTCTCAAAATAATATATGCCCGCAATTGTGGAGTCAACATTTGTTCCTTCTATCAAGATTATAAGATCCCCTTTGTGTTCTATGGATTGAATGACAAAGAGGCCATTTTTTATATCCCACCAATCTTTCCCGGGCTGGGGATATGGGTATCCACTACGAGGGGATAACAAGCGTTTCATTATTTTTGTCAGCGTTTGTTTTAAAATTAGCGCCTAATTAGTTATTTTCCCGTTTCAAGAATTACAATCTTGTCTCCTGGACTAAATCCATTCGAATCTTCCATCGAGCCCCGAACAACGTCAAGAACCTTGCCATCGGTCTCTTCCCATCTCCCAACGACATAACTAATATTCACATATTTTTCAGGTGAGGGAAGAACCTCTTCCAGGAAGTAGTGAACTCCCGCCAATGTGGAGTCCTCGTTAGTACCTTCTATAGCTACTACGGATCGCCCCATATACTCAAGAGTCTGAATAACAAAGAGGCCTTCTTTAGAATCCCACCAAAGATTTGGGATAGGGACGTGGTATACTGAGTGGGGAGTTATAAGAGAGTTGGCTGTAACATGAACCTTAAAGGCTTCAATCTTCTCAAGCTCGCGGATGCAGGGATTCACAGCCGGGCCACCAATGAGGATAACCCCCTTGCCCAGAACGATACTCTCGATTGGGCACTTCCCATCTGGGGAAAGTGAAATCAATGATGAGCCTGGAAACAGGGCGGTGATGTAAGAGTTAAACTGGACCCTTCCACCAGCTAGAAGAACTGGGGGTTCTCCCTTCTGAAGGAAAGCCCTGGCAAAGCCGTCGATGCTCAGAAAGCCCACCTTATCCCAGTAGCGGTAAAAGCTGTCAGAGACCATTGAAAAGTCGTTGTTTGGCTCTAGGTTGAGCTCTAGGGTTCCTCCACAGGCTCTTAGGAGGTTGTCTTCGACGAAGCGGGAATAAACCGAGCCGTCCAGCCTCGGAACATAGGTTCCTCTCTCTTGACACAGGCTCACGAGTTCCTCGCTCCACACTGCGTCATAGTTGTAAACTCCTGGAACCCTCGCGGTGTTCAAGATGCTCAAAGTTATGAGCAGTCCTATCAGCAATGGGACGAGCAACCTGGAACTCTTACCAACGAGATCAACTTCGGATCTAACTACACCTGCTACAATGGGGGCAGCCAATGGCACGAAGTACTGAAGCGCCCTGATTAACCAGTTGTGGAAGCCCCAGATACTGTTTCCATGAGGCATAAAGAAGGACAGTACTAGGAACAAGAGCGCTAGGGGCAGCATCATAAGGGACAAAAGTTCAAAAGTATCCAAACTGGCGCGGCGAAGGGCAGTAAGGATACCCCTAAGGTAGAAGATAGCAAAGGCTATGTTGCCGGCTTGAAACAGGAGGAGCACCAAGAGAGAGCCGCGGTAGACCCAATTGTAGAGGCTAGAGCCAAGGTGGAACTGAACATAGAGGATGCCCAGAAGCCCGGCCAACATGACAATACTGAGCAACGGGCTCCTTTTTTCGATTCCCTCAGAAAAACGTGCTAAGGTTCGCTGGAACAACTGCATGAGGAGGGGTAATCTTCCACGGAACCGAAGGAGAACAAGGTACCATAAGGGTAGACCAACTAACAGTGAAACCACGGAGAGCAGGGAAAAGCTGAACACAGATAGACTAAGCCCAGTCACACTGTTGAAGAGCCATACCATGTTCTTCAATATCGCGCCAGAGTACGGAAAGACCAAGAAAGCCACCCACGAGAGTGCTATGGTGAACGCGAAGAAGCGGTAGGTCACAATGGCCGTATTGTCATCGAAGACTAGCACCCTTACGGAGATGTACAAAACTAGAAGAACGGAGTACACAATAAAGGAAAGAACGTGGGAAAACACTAAGAGGAGATAGAGGATAAGTACTAAGAGAATCTCAGCTTTCTTTCTAATCCCTCTGAGGAGGGACACAGCCAAGAGAAAGCCTACTAAAAGGCCCACCTGTTGGGGGCGAACCTGAATCACGGACCAAATGTAAAGTGGGCTCATGAAGAGAATGAAAACTGCTGACATTGAGTGTTTAGGGGACAGTCCCAGCCTTCGGTATGAGAAGAAAAGAACAAGAGTATATACAAGGACCATTGCAATGGAGTACCACACCACTTCATCGACGGGGGTGGCAAAGAAAGGCCTGAAGATGTGGAGGGAAAAGGGTGTAACGTATCCCGACACTATCGACGAAAGATACCAATGAGGGTCTCCGAGGAGGGATACATAGTAGGACTCGTCTATGGTTGTAAAGTATCTACCAAACCCCGTTCTGATATAGAAGACAACCACACTACCAAAGAGCAGGGTAGAAAAAAGGCCAAGCCTGTGGTCAAGCCTCTTCTCTAAAATCAGTAGCGAGGCGATGATAGACGCTGCCAGGACGAGAATTATTCCCATCGCTATGCTATCCATCACCTTACCCCCAGGGGGATGCGCCTGAGTATCTGGTAGGATCTGTCGCTTGAAGTCTCGACAACGATCCTAATGACGACTGAATTAGGTACGTAAGTGAATTGAGATTCATGTACAGTCACCTTATACTTCTCGTCCCCTAGTGCGGTTATCTTCAGCCTGTACTCTGTCACTTTAACGCCGGAATCGCCTTTCTCCGTGATGGTTCTCACGAGTGTGACGTTTCTCGTGGTGTTGAGGAGGAAGCTCAGGTTGGTGGGGCCAGAATAGGCGGGCAGTCTGTGACCGGGAGACGTGACACTGACGTTCGTGACGTTGTCGAGGGGCTCTCCAAGTATGGCCCATACCCCACTAAGGTCGTATGTGGTGTTCCTCTCCCACAGCACCACACGTCTGTAGGTAGCATCTTGCACCGAGAACGTGAAGGAGAGCTGGGCAACCTTGTTCGGGGCAAGGGACACGTTGCCATCATTTATGACCGTGTCATTGAGGTATACTGTATAGCGATAATTCTCAGTTGAACGCTCGTGGGACTCTATGATGAAGGTTATTGTGTAGGTAACGTTGGGAACGATGTAATCGGGGACGGTGGCGTTGTCGAAATAGACCTTGGAAAAGCCGGGGGCAACCTGGGAATTTACCACAACGATAAGCCCAGTTAGGATGATCACCAATACCGCGAACAGATAATAATCTCTTCTCATGTCAATCCCCCAACTTCATTGAGAAAGAATGATTAAAAATCTTTGGGAAATGAAGAGGAGAGAGGGTGATCTCTATGCTCTGACCTCTTCCCTGCCCTGAAGGGCGAGGCTTGAAAAAGAAAAGTCACCTGCACTGGATTCACTTGTGTCTCCAAGATCAGCATCGGGCAGCGGTATGTCAGCTTCCAGCTCGATCTCTTTCCAAATGATACGAACCATAAAAAGGGTAGTATGATCTGATGCTTAAAAAATTTTATAACTCCCTTGGCCATAAAAAGCAAATATGATCCAGAAGAGAGATACAACAGTCTTGATCCATAGATTCAAGGAATATGGATTAAAAGGGCTCGTGGAGATAACTAAGCGTAACAATGGGGAGTGGATATTCCTTGAAGAATGGGATCATCTTATTATATTAGATGACTGCAGGTATGATGTGTTCAGAGAAGAATTTAAGAGAAGAGGACTGCCTGGGACACTAAAACCCAAAAATTCCCTAGGATCGTGGACAGGAGAGTTTTTAAGAAGGAACTTTCGTGAAAAACATCCCGAAATAGTTTTCGTGAGTGCTAATCCTTTTTCAGATGTCTATTTAAAAAACAAGTTTTACAAGCTTATATCTGTCTGGAAAACAGAATGGGATGATAGGTATCAGACAGTTCCCCCAGGAGCAGTTTACAGAGCAGCCCTAAAAGCCGCAAGAAGGCATCCCGACAAAAAGCTTGTAATTCATTTTCTTCAGCCTCATCATCCATACTTCTCACTTAATTTTAGAGATAAAACCATGACTCTCATCCGAGAATCAATTGAGGGTGGGCACCCAGAGTTAGACACGATTAAAGAGGAACCAATAAACACCCTATATCTATCCCCCATATATGGACAGTTCCACATTAAACATCTAATATGGGCATATAAAGAGAACCTCCGCTTAGTCATCCCCTACGTGGAGCTGTTGCTTCATAAATTGGCTGGGAAAACCGTCGTAACATCAGACCACGGGGAGTTATTTGGAGAAAATGTACTCAAGTTTATTCCCATAAAAGTCTACGGCCATGGAATCGGCAGAAATCCCAACCTAGTAACGGTACCATGGTGGGTTGTAACAGATGAAGACAGAGAAGATCTGAGGCCCATTAAGGATATAAAAAAGGAGATAGCCACCATAGAATCAAGGTTCGGTTTAACAGAGAGATCTCGGGAAAAGAGACTTCTCAAAAAAGCAATATCCCGCTTAAGACACAAGAAGAACTTAACAATGCTTCCGGAGAGCATGACGTGACAATTTCTCCGGAGTTTTGGCTCACTCCTCATTTTAAACAGTACAACAATCACAGTCAAATTCAACTAACCATGCAATAATTCGTGATATGTTCACGTCTTATATCACACATCCCAATTAAAGCCCCCTTAAGATCTTCTTTGCTATCTTCTCCTGAGTGTGATGGAAGATACAGTCTTAACTTGCCGAAGCCTGATCTAGCTGTAGTGCATTGTGACAGCTATTGTTCGTCTCATGCGTCTTGCTTATTGAAATATTAATCACCTGAGTTTTATCAAAATTGATAGTCCCATTAAACGTAAATTTAGCATGATCTGTCTCCGAAAGATTAAACAAGTACATACCATCCATAACGATTCCCTCATAGTGCGAAAGCAGATAACATGCCAGCTCAAAATACCTGGGATCATTGAACAACGCATCATTTGCAATAAAATATTTGTAGTTTCCATCTGACGAGTTCATTTTAGATAAAAAGTCTTGGAGTGTCCAAACAAGTTCAACCCGGCGTTTTGAGTAAAAAGTTGAAGAATAACTGTGAATTCCGGTTCCGGGAATTACTAAAATACCTTCCTCCGGCGTCGTCAATTTCTCTATAATCAACCCCCATTGGTACTCATGAGGGTACTCCCAACTATCCTGGATATCCACAACATAAATAGCCTGGGATGCAAACAGGACAAGAACAAGAGACACAGCTAAAACTCGTGGTTTAAGTTTAATTCCATATCCTTTTATTTCAATCCAGAACAACAAAATAAGTGCAGCCACTGTTAAAAGCAATAAACCCCCATACTTGGGGACGTACGGGTATATTAGATTTTTTAAGTACCCTAAAAGCAATATTGAAGGCGCAAAGATTATCGAATGAAGTCTAAGAGCATTAAGATCTAACATACTCTCCTTAATTAAATCTGAAGATAAAGCCCAAAACAAGAGGTAGCTAAAGATTAGAGCTAGCAATATTAGCGGTGCTAACCAAAGGGTATTCCCCATATTATAAACAACTTCAAGCACCATTAAAGTAAATATTCCGCCTACAAATCCAAATAACAGAACTGCAAAGAACGTTACAGAGAAGGGAACATTAGACCCCCACTCTTTCCAAGTACTAGGTAATTTGGAAAAAAGTATAATTCCCCGACCTGCTGAAAGCACAATGCTAGGAACCAGCTGATAAAGCCAAAAGTCGTGTATCCAAGCTCCCTGTTTAAACACTAGCAAACTGACAATTCCCTGAACAAAAAGGGGCAGTATATAGGAATCCTTCTTAGGCCTCCATACCAAAAAATAGGTTCCCCATACCAGAGTGAAGATAAGAGTTATTGATGTAAACAAATTTAGAGATCTCTTTAGTTCTAACACCAAAAACTGAAACATTGTAAAATCATAATGAGAACCCGGACGGTCGAATTTGGAGTAAACCTTAATGCCAGACCTAGTGAGAAACCCTTGATATAACTCCACAATCTGCTCATAACCCCCAACAAAATACACGAACCCAACATAAGCTAAAAACGCTAGAAATGCAGTACTCAAGAGAATCAGTATCACTTTACGGTTCTTATTGAATCCAAAGAGTATTGCATGGAGGATAATGCCTAGTACAATAATATAAGCCTGCCAATCAAACCAAGCTCCAACAAACAGGGACAAGCTCATGTATAGAAGGTGCTTAGGTTCTCGTGATTCTGACCAGAGGATATAGAAATATAACGTCGAGAGAATAAAGGGCATTGTGGAGTAGTCTGGTGCGGTAATTCTGTCATAATACGCCGTAAGAGGCATTAATGCGAAGAGAATCGAGGAAACAATAGCAGTTTTTTCTCCCCACAACTTCTTTGAAATCTTGTAAATCAAAAAGAGTGTTAACATTGACAATACAATCTCAGCTAATCTAACGCTAGCTTCTGTGATTCCAAAGATCCTGAAGAATAGTGATATCCAAATACTAGTAAGCGGTGGATGGTGAAAGTAATATTCAAAATTGCCATCAGTTACGTAGTAAGGGGTCGAAACTAATCCCAGCTTGGTAGTCATATACCCATACCAAATGTAATTCCTAGCATATACTGCATACTGACAGTTAATGTACTTGAAATATTCCGTAAATGGCCTGTTAATGTCCCTGATCCTAACTACAAACGCCAATATTGCTACACTTACAAACAAAACCGTTGTTACTGAAACCTTGCTACTCCGTGATTTAAGTTTCATCACTATTGCCCCTCCAGTAATACTCTCCCCTAGACCGTATGGGGAATAAATGATTTATAAAGTTTTATATAACCGCAACAGGGCAGACTCTAAATTAAACAAAAACTTACCTCCACTAGGAGGTTATCTAAAGAGAGGGAGAAACAATTAATTTTTGAACCTAATTAGAAAAGATACCAATCATGACTCGAAATTAAATAGTTCTTAAGAGAGCTTGAGTGGATCCCAGCAGACACAAAGGGCTAGCGTTATTGGAGCGGAGTCCAAACAAATCTCTTACTAAGGATATAATTCATTGGAAAACCTACTAAAATACCTATCAACTGGGCTATGATTGACGAACTAAACACCTTGTAGTAGATTATAACAGACGTTATCCACTGTGCTAACAAGGCCACTGCTGACGATGTATGGAACTTTAAGAATTTACGCCACCAGTCTTTACCCCTTCCCCTAAATGTCCATAAATCATTAAGTATAAAGTTGTTTACGACGGAAGCCTCTATACCTACTGCTGAAGCAAACACATGAGGGAAGTTGAAATATCTGAGAAGTGTTAGGACACCCAAGTTTACTACTACACCACTAGCCCCAACAAGTGCAAACCTGACATACTCAGGAGATAAATTTAGCACATGTACCATGTAGTTAACTATCTCACTAGTGTCGAGCTTGGATTCACCTTTAAACCTAACGCCAAACGTGTACGGAACCTCACAAATCTTCCTCACATTCCCCCTAACAAGTATCTCTAAGAGGATTTTAAAGCCTCGAGGATTCATGCTAACTCCTTCAACGACATCTCGTCTGAAGATAAAGAAACCCGACATGGGATCCTTAACAGTCCTCACCTTTGGAAGCAACACTCTTGTTATCAGTGTAGCTCCTTTGGAAATTAACCTTCTTAGGAAGGACCATTCACTCATAGATCCTCCTTCAACATACCGTGATGCAATTATGACATCGCAATTCTGCAATTTTTCAAGCATCTTTGGCAATACTTCGGGCGGGTATTGAAGGTCAGCACCCATCACGGCTACGAATTCGCCCTCTGCTATTTTTAACCCGTCCAAAACGGCAGATGATAGTCCTAATTTACCAAGTCTCTTGAGTACCTTTACAGGGTATAACTCCGATAACTTCTCAGCATACTCTGCAGTACCATCAGGCGAATTATCGTCAACGATAATAACCTCATAGGACACTCCATAGACTCTTAAAGCACTATCTATCCTCTTCAATAGTTCCTCCAAATTGGCCCTTTCATTATACGTAGGCACAATAATGCTTAGGACAACACTCATGATTTAACACCTCTAGGAAAGTGTAGATATAATATATATGCTTTATCATGTACTTCCACAAGTACTTTAGACTCCACGGTTTTCCCGAAGCGATCATTGATCCAACCAGGAAGGCTATCAACTTACTAAAGACAGAATGCTTTCCATTAAAAATAAACATCCCTCCTTACAAAATAAAGTGGTGGAGTAAATATATGTTTTTCTTTCTTTGAAATTAATCTTGTTCCAAAAAGGACTTGATCCACACAGGGTAAAACTCACCCTAAAACTTCCTCTAATGTTTTTTGGATGCTAGAATTGACTACAGGCCAAGATATGTAGGTAAAGGAGTCTTCACCTTAGTCAAGAATGAAGACTTGAACATTGCCTCCAAACCAAAACTCCAAGAAGAGTGAGTTAACCAAAAGTAAACTCACTGTATTATCAGGACGTGATATTCCAAAAGAATATTAGAACAATACTCCAAGAAATCAAAATTGTAAAAGGCAAAACTAAAGAAGAAAAGAAAGTTTGGAAAGGCTTTCAGCCTTGGGCGACGGGAGTTATGCTGTCGCCCGAGCTGAACCCGCTAGTGTCTCCAAGGCTAGCGCCTGGGAGTTCATAGTCAGCTCCCGCCTCAGTGTCTTCCCAAAGGCCTACAATGTAGTTGACGCCACTGTAACTGTCAAGGTTCGGGTAGATTGTGTTGGCGAAGTAGTAGGCTCCGGCCGCAGTGCTGTCCATGTCAGTACCGTAGATTGTGACTACGAGAGCGCTAGTGTCCGGGTCCTCGAAGAGTTGGATGATGAAATAACCCTCTGTGGCGTTCCACCATGGTTTTGGAGGAGTCCAGGTGAAGTTACCCTCTAGAGTAACTATCGTGATGTTCTCGCCGACCACCATGTGAACTGGAGCAATGTCCTCGTAGTAGGCAGTAACGTCGTTAACGAGCGGTCCGCCAATGCTGATGACCACATCGTTGGCGGTCAGGTTGCCAAGCTCTGAGACAAAGTTCTCCGCGAACTTGAACTTCGGTGCAACACCACTGAGGGTTGGGGTAATGTACGGGACTGAAACTAGATAATCCATGCTAGTGTAATCCTTGAAGGTTATGTAAACGTTCTCAGCCGCCTGAACCCTGTCATCGTACTCATCAATTGTTACGTGGAGCTTCTCTGTGGCGTTTACAGTAACGTTGAAGCCGTCGACCTTAATTACGTGCTCGCCTGCCTCTGTTATCTCCACGTTGAGGATAACGCTCTTCTCTTCGCCTACCTTGATCGTAACAGGGGTGCTGTTGGCAACTTTGCCGTCGAGGAATACCGTAACTGGGTAGTCAATTGCGTCGAGGTCGCCGGTGTTCTCGAGGGTTACGTTCACTGCGACGGTAAATGGAACGACTGTCTCCTCTGGGACATCGAATGTCACGTTCTTGACGGTTACGTTGTATCCCTGCTTCCAGACGTAGACTGTGGTGTTTGTGCTATTCGTCTTGATACCATCAGTGTACTCGAGGACGATGTAGTACTTGCCGACCTGGTACTTGGTCTCGTTGGTCATGTTCACGAGCTCCTTGATGAGGCCCTTCTCCTCGACGTAGACGGTCTTGGTGAAGACCGGTTTCTTGGTTTCGTTGAGTATCTTGAGGGTAACTTCTGCATCGATACCGAGGTTGCTCTGGGCGGTTATGTTGAAGAGTCCCTCACCGAGCTTAACCCCGTAGAGTTCCTCGCCGCCGACAGTTACTTTTTCGAGGTTCTCTGGAGTGGGTTTCTGGAGGTCTGGTTTGTCTGTTATGGAAACCGTCCACTCGGGTGACTTTACTCCATTGTACTCGGCGGTAATCCAGACGTCGCCGACATATCCGGCAAGTTTTGTCATGGAGTAGTTGTACTCAAAGGTTCCATCCTCTTTTACTGGCACACTGGTGATAGACTCTGAATCTCCCTTCCAGACGATTGATATATTCACGGTCCCACCGCTGGCGCCGTTAACCTTACCCTTGATAAGCATCTTTCCGTCGGGGTAGTACTCTGGGAGCTCCGTGGTGACGTTTACACCGCTCTCAACGTTAACCTGTATGTTTATGGTGCGGCCGTACTTGGCAATGGTATCATTAACTGTTATGTTGTGGACTCCCTTCGTGAGTTCAGCTCTCTCGTAGAGCGGGATGTAACCGACGAAGTAGTACCTTCCGTCCTCGCCCTGCTCCCATGTGACGTTGGCATAGTATGAGTAGCTGTCAATAACCTCAGTGAGGTTGCTCTGGTTGAGAACCCTGAAGATTAAGTCTATCTTCTTCTCTCCCGGCGTGACGTAGGTGTATCCCTCAATCTTGAGCTTCTGTCCGAGGTAGATCGTGTCACCGTCCTTGAGGTTAGTGACCTCGGTCATGGTGTCGTTGAGCATCTCCACCTCAACCTTATCCCAAGCGTAGCCATCGGTCAGGTTGACGTCAAGCGGCAATTTGAACGGTAGCCATGTGTCTGGCGCGTTGGCGCTAGGATCTATCTCAATAGTCAGGTTCTTGTATCCAAAGGTGTCGTTGTACACACCCACGACGGGTGGGCTGGCTTTCCAAGTCGCACCGGCGCCCACAAACTTGAGCTTGTAGTTGGCATTGCTGATGTTTGAGTGGGTCTGGGCGAGTATTACGAGCGTGTCTCCGAGGACGAGCTTGGGTGTGTATTTCATGATGGTTAGGTCATCCTTGACCTCGAGCGTGAACGTGGCTGGCGAGGTAACTGACTCGGCGCTAGAAACGGTTATGTTGATCTCATATTTTCCGGCCTTCGTTGGATCATCTGTTCCAAATGTGACGTTCCACATCTTCGTGTGAGTGCTCTCGTTGAAGGCCGTGATGTTGACCATACCGAGTACAGTATTATTTGGTACGATCTTTATGTCATCAGGAGAGGTTGTGGTGACCTGTATTGTGGTGTTGAATCCGAGCCATATGCTGGCGGAGTCTTTGCTTAGAGTGACATTGTGTGGCATAACTTTGAAATCTTTGGTGATGTTAGTAATTCCATCGCTGACGACGAGGGTGTACGTACCGTTGGAGAGGTTGAAGTTAGTGAATATGTCTGATAAGTTAACTGCAATGTAGCCTGACTTGGCATTGTAGTGCGTTACGGGAACACTAGCATTTGTGAAGTCACCAAGGGTGAAATTGTAGGTTCCACCATGGGTAACGGTTACGTTCACGAAGATGTCATCTCCTGGGTAGATCTTGTCATCTTTAAAGCCGTGGTATTTGTTGTAGACTGAGCTGAGCTCGGTTACCTCAATCTCATCAATGAACGTAACAGGGTCAGATGTGGCATTTGCAATAGTCTCATCGGAATCGTTGAAGAAGTATATCCTCACTTCGTATTCTCCGGGGCTGAGACTACTAGGCCACTTGCTAAGGTTGCTTGTTTCAAACACCCATGACTGCGGGATCTTTGATACTAGCTTACTACTGCTGTTTATAACAGCTACATCTTTACCTGTTCCGACTGAAACTAGTGTGATGTTGTAAGATTTCGCAGTGTCATTGGTCACTACGAAATCAATTCTCAGATCTTCTACTCCAAGGTAAACTGTGCTCTGATTCGCGGATACACTAGCCTCTGTATCCTTTGGAAGGACATAGGCGAGCGGCCATTCGTAGGTTACGGTGCTTCCGTTAAGTTTGACAGTAACGTAACACATTCCCTCCGCGGTATCCGGAATAGTGACGTTCATCAACACCGTGCCGTTCTCGTCGGCGCTAAGGTCCATTATCAGGGTGGTGTTGTCACTAGAGACATTGAATATAGTCTTATTATACTTTGCATTTGTGGTGTTGAACTTAAATCCACTCGGGAGAGTTATGAAGACCTCGTATGGTTCAACAGAAGTTATGTTCGCCCAGATAGTGGCGTTAAAGAGCATTGGGGTGCCTGCAGTGTAGGCCCTAACATCCGGATCATAAACAGTGTTAGTAAGAGCCTCCACATCAAAGTCTCCGTGTGGATCCTGGTCTACAATGACCTTCTTTGCGTTCGTGTTTATAGTTCCCAGTACAAAGGCACCGCTGGTGACGTCGAATGCCTGGTCAACCTTCTCAATAGTAACCGTTGCCGTGAGGTTGTAGAGCGTTTCGGTAGTGTCGTTTCCGTTAACCTCGAAGGTGACTCCATCAATGTTGATGTTGGCATTCTTCTTCACCACATACGGGGCTGAACCTGTTATGTTGAGGACAACAACAAGGCTGTCTCCGACAAGCATATCCTTAGTATTTACTCTTATGCCACCAGTTAAGTTCCCTGGTAATTGAGTATTATTAACTGCCCCGCCAGTTATGCCTGACGTCAGTTCTATGAGTTGTAGCGTGTTCACGTAGAACTCCCTAATGCTCTGCCCATCAAAATTGTCCTGGACTATTAGGTATGCAGGTTCAGTGACGCTAATGTTTTTGAGTTTCTCTGTTGTTGAGAACTCAATTACATAATGCCAGGTTCCAGTTGCTTCGTCATACGTCGCTGTGGCATCGTTTAGTAACGAGATAGATGTAGTATCGCTTGTTGTATTAGTGTATGTGATATTAATTGCAGCTAATTTGCTGTATGGACTGTCAAATTCAATGGTGATGTTTTCTCCGAGGAGTATCACGCCATCTTCGTTGCCATCTGTGATAACTATGTTGGTTGCTGGAGAAGTTGCTGCCGTCACTGGAGCAAAAAAGCCGGGCAGTGCTGTTGCCAGCATTAAAACTGCTAGCAACACGCTCAAATATTTATTCTGCCTATTCATAATATTTCACCTTACTTCTTTTTTCAGAGGCCGGCCTCTTGAAGGCCAATATATTTTTAGGATGTCAAGTATTATAAAGTTTTTGCTATTTGAAAGGTATTTGGGGTTATTAGCGATATCTAACTCCTTAAATTATTTTTATATGACAAGCAGCTAATACGTTTTAGTCGGGCTTGATAGATTGCGACTCATTTAACAGTCTTATTTCTTTTAGGTTTGCTTCCTTCATGTAGTTAATAACTTCAAGGAGGGTGTGATCATATGATTAAGCCTCTTATTGAGTCAAAAGAACGGATGCAAATGGGGTTTTGAGGTTAGCTTGGGCTATCGCTAAGGGCAGTGTTTGGAAACCCTATATGTGTGCTGTAGTTTCTATATAGTCTTGTGACATGATTCTTAGCAGTGCAGCAGCCCTCGGTATGTAGGGTTTTGTAAGCCCGAATGAGGACTCAACGGAAGATGTGGAGGGCTCTATTCTCCCGAAAGCCACCCAATGAAGACAGGAAGAGGGAGGCCTACCCAATACGAAATCGACACTCTACACACAATTAACAGGTAGGCAGAACTGCTAAGAGACGACAACCTTTGTTGTCTTGGGTTTCTAAGCGTGTTGCTCTTTCTTTTCTGGCTTTCTAGGAGGTTTAACACCCAAACTATACTGAACAAGCATTATATTCGAAATAAAGTCCCAGAGCTGGTCTCTATCCATCGTTGAGGCCGCAGCGTAACTGACAATATACAGATTCATAATCGCCTCATCCCTCTGTCGCTTCAATTGCTCGGCAACCTCTTCAAGGAGGACCAGCTTCACATCCAAGGCCATAAGCTTCTTTCTGTATTTGATGATCTCTTGCGCTTCTTCTTTAGCATGGAAAAGAGCGTTCAAGTACTCTCTAACAAAGTCAACAAAACTTTGCGGATTCTTGAACTCAGCTATTTTCGTGTAAAGCTCTTCTGGAGGAACTTTCGCAACCTGCATTGCTAAGAGTGTTGCATAGAAGCCGATCTCATTTAAAACATCTGCAAACCATGAAATCCGCTCCGTGACGTTTTGAACTATCCTGGCGTGGGACCTATCCAAAGCCTCGAGTGTTATTTTCCTCCCCGTACCTGCCTGCTGATAACCTAGTGTCTTTGGTTTCTTTTGCTTCTTAACATCCTCTTCTTTGAGATCTTTAGGCTTCCTTGCTTGATTCTTCAGCTCCTCTTTCAATTTCCAGCAGAACTCATTGAAGTGTTTTGGGAGGGAATAAGACTTGACCCTGCCCTTCATCCACTTCTGGAGCTTGAACCTGTCGTTAGTCTTATCATAACTCAAGCTCCAGCCATCGCTCACGAATTTTTCTATTTTTTCTTCACTCCACTCTATTTTCTTCATTAATTATCACCTCCATTTTGCTTTTGTATTTGCCTGATTAAAAGCTTTTCTGGAGGAAAAAGAGGAAAAAGAGGAATTTTCCTACCTCACAAAAAACCTCGCCCTTCAAGGTGGGGAGGTCAGCCATATCCTCTAGTATTTGATGAGTCATTGAACAAAATTAAGGACAAGGGGTTATCTCCTCATTTTGTGTTCATACCTATCTCTCTAAGGGCCTATCTGGTGGTAAAGGGGGAAGTTAAGCCCTTACTTTGTGCGGTTAAGATAAAAAGACATGAGATATGATATAAAACCTTACTATATTAGAAAAAGCCCCTATAATGGGCTTAATAATGGGCCAAGTTGCGTGATTTTTCTACGCTTTAACTTTTGTATTTTATCTATATATCTTACATCCTCAAAAAACTCAACTTTATTTTCGCTTGCTTATGGGGTTTGAGGGTGTTGTCACCCTGGGGGTTCTGGAAAACTTGTTATTTTTATCTAAGAAACCACATATCTTGCGTCTGGCAATGTGGGAGAGCTTCTTTAAAGCCTTCGGGTTCTCCATCAACTCCCTCATGGCATTTGCAAGGGATTTTGGATCGAGATTTTTTAAAATCACACCGTTTTTCCCCTCATCTACCAGGAACTTGGCCCCCACGTAGGGGGACACAATTACCGGGACGCCAAATGCCAGGGCCTCAGCAACGACCATTCCAAAGGATTCAAAAGAGGAGGGAAGAACAAGGAATCTGGCCTTTGAGTATATTTTCGAAAGCTTTTGATCTCCCAAACTGCCAAAAAAGTGAACTTTCTCCATTATCCCCAGTTCTTTGGCCAGATTTTTGTATTCATCCACCATATCTCCCTCCCCAACCACCCAGAGTTCCCATTCCGGGAATTCTTTCAAAATCTCTGCAAAAGCCCTTATGAGAAGGTTTAAGTTCTTAAATCTGTGATATTTACCGAGCTGACCCACGAAGAGCACCGCGTTTTTTCTTCTGCAGGTCTTGGAAAGATCAAATTCCGTAACATCGAGCCTTGGATGGGAAATTCGGGGATTGTATCCTCTGCTTTTGAGATGCTCAAACACCGTCCCAGAAACGGCAATTATTTCCGCTCCCCTGAGCGTTGCCCTCTCCAGAGTTGAGGAGTATATGCCGGCAACGAAGTCGAGCAGTTTGTCCCCCTTCTTAAGCCCCACGGTATGATAGACTATTACTATGGGAATTCCTTTTAATTTGACAAAGAACGAAGCAACATCGGCTGCAAAGGGAACGGGAGTGTGGGCTATCACCACTTCGCTTTCCTTTACCATGTGGGCTGCCCTGAAGATGAACTTCAGACTCAGGGGGGTGTTTGATATTATTGCTCCCGGCTTAACGCGGTGGACGGTAATTCCGTTTATCTCTTCGGTTCTCTCGGCCCCTTTCGTCATGCAGAGCACTGTGACCTTCTCCTTCTCCGCCAGCTCTCGGGCCATATTAAAGGCATACCTCTCAAGCCCTCCCCCCTCGGGATAAAAGTATGGAGAAACAACGAGTATGTGCTTCCCCATCAAAGTTCCTCCTTAAGCATGTATATGCTCACAAAGAAGGAGAAGAACATCACGGATATCCCCAGAGTTGTTAGGGTAAGCACCAGTACGGCCTCTCTGAGCATAAAGAGCTCTCCGTATCCGCTTGCCCTCCACTTCAAAAAAATGTACAGTCCAATTATTATGCCGATGAGGAACATTGACCCGCCGGCCATTAGGCCCTCCTCGAGAACAGAATACCTCATGAAAAATCTGGTTAATTTATTGGGTTTTTCAAGATCCTCCTTGGTAGCATAGACCTTGGCAGAAATGCCGAGTGACAACACCTGAAAGCCAAGAAGCGTCAGGGCGCTCCCAAGTACTAGGGTATGCAACCTCTCGGGTTTGATGAGATAGGTGTACCCCATGAGGAGAACACCCATACCTAAGAGTAATATTCCGGGAAGAAGGAAGAGATAGGAGGGTGAATAGAGTAACATAAGTCTCAGGTGCCGCCACCCATCCCTAAAGGAGCTGAGCTTTGATTCCCCTATCCTTTTGTGGTATCTTATGGGAACCTCTTCTATTCTCAGCCCCGCTTTAATAGCCTCGATCACCATTTCACTGGCAAACTCCATGCCTTTACATTTTAGGGGCAGTTTTTCCAGGGCTTCCTTCGTTATGGCCCTCATCCCGCAGTGGGCATCGCTTATATTTGCCTTAAAAAGGAAGTTGAGTATGTGGGTAAGGAGGGGATTCCCAATATGCCTGTGGAGCCGAGGCATGGCCCCCTCGTCAATCCTGCCCCTAAGCCTGCTACCCATGACAAAATCCGCACGTCCGTTTAGTATCGGTTCTAAAATTTTTGGGATGTCCTCCGGGTCGTAACTCCCGTCGGGATCCATCATAACTATAATATTACCCCTAGCATTCTTAAATCCAAGAATATAAGCATCACCATATCCCTTGCCTTCCTGCCTTATAACCCTCGCTCCGAACTCTTGGGAAATTTTAGGAGTATTGTCCCTGCTTTTATCAACAACTATGATTTCATAAGACACTCCCATTTTACTTAAAACTTCTTTTATTTTGGGCAGAATGGCCTTTATTGCCTCTTCCTCGTCCATAGTCGGCAACACAACTGACACATCAACCATTTAAAATCCCCCGATAGTATTTCTCCAAGTCCTCAACGATTAAATCCCAATCATAACTCCTCGCCATGCTTTTGGCCTTTTCCCCCAATCGCTTCTCATCTTCGTATGCAGTAATCAGATGTTCTGCAAAGTCTTTTTCGTTGTTTTTACTCACAAAACCATTTTTCCATGGTACTATTAAATCTTTCGATGCGTTTAAAGGATGATCCACAACCACGGCCGGAATCCCAGAGGCATTAGCCTCTAGAACGACCATCCCGAACCCCTCTCTCCCCGAAGGAAATGCAAAAACTTTAGAGGATTTCATCACCGAAATTACCTCTTCATGGTTCTCCAAAAACCCCAAAAACTCGACATTGGAGGAAATTCCGAGATCTTTTGCTAAAAATTCAAGGTTCTCTCTCTCAGGCCCATCTCCGATTATACCCAGACTTGTATCCGGATACTCTTTTTTAACATGAGCAAAGCTCCTCAAAAGAAAATCAACGTTTTTGTGCTTAATTAACCTGCCAACAAAGAGGAAGTCAAAGCCCCTCTCCCCCCTCTTTATTTCATCAATTTCTTTAAAGTCAATGCCATTTGGAACCAAAGCGGCAAAAACTCCCATCTCCTTTAGATAATTTTTAGTGGTCTTGGAGACGGCTATATGGTGTTTCGTAAGTTTTGTTAATCCCCTCTCTATTTGCAATCCAAGGATTCCAAAATCTCCAAGATAATCCCTCCAGTAGTTGCCCCAAAACTCATGCCATGTTATGACAAAACTTGTACCCTTTGGAAGACCCAACCGGGAGGTGTAGCACGATAAATACGGAAACTCCTGGCAATCAATCACGTCAAAATCTCTTAGAGTTCC
>Ga0180298_1000096_pt1 | contig 17514 bp, 12 predicted proteins | sample GuaBasSediGuay13_FD_121800 | JGI IMG/M metagenome (GOLD analysis project Ga0180298, IMG submission 121800) | Subseafloor sediment microbial communities from Guaymas Basin, Gulf of California, Mexico - Guay13, Core 4488-10 , 4-6 cm | ecosystem: Environmental > Aquatic > Marine > Hydrothermal...
CTATATTCCTGGCGAGTCTTACTATCTCCTCCGGCGGGATCTGGCGTATAATTTCCCCTGTTTGTTTGTTCTCCACCTTAACCACTATCATCTTAGGATTATCCATCACCTCAAAGCGCAAAACTTTATTAAAGATATCCGCAATTTCATTTGCGCTCTGCGCAATGCCGTTTAATGTCTTTTCATCCAGAGGTTTAAACTTCGAATCTCTTCCATCCTTTCCTTTATTTTCGGAAACTCGCTGTATCCTTTGATGAATAGAGTTTTCATTAGCAACTTTCTGCACTATATTATGGGTTTCTGAACGCACATTTGCCTTATCGTCTACCCGCATTTAGATCACCTCTATATCTTTATCGGCAATTAACAGAAAAACTTTAGTCTCTATTATTTATACTCTTAAAAGGGCGAGGTTTCCTTACAAATCTCCACTAGCCACGAAGTTAAAAGATATTAGATGTTGGATGTTAGATAGGTAGATGAGTAAATGAGTGCATGGACATTTTATCTAACATTTAACACCTATCGAGTCTCCGTGGCAATTTATTAGTGACTTACTTTATCATTGCCAGAAATATACCAGCTGCGAGAGCAGACCCAATGACTCCTGCAACATTTGGCCCCATTGCATGCATCAAGATGAAATTCGAGGGATCATCTCTTTGTGCAACCATTTGAGAAACACGGGCAGAATCTGGAATAGCAGACACACCAGCAGCACCTATGAGAGGATTTACCTTGTTATTTGGAAGAAACAGATTCATCAATTTAGCGAATATAACCCCGGATGCCGTTGCAAAGGCAAAGGCCACCGCTCCCAGAAAGATTATCTGTAGACTTTGTCTCGTTAGAAATATTTCAGCTCGTGTAGTTGCACCAACGGATATTCCTAAGAATATGTTTATGGTATCCAATATGGCATTAGAAGAAGTTTTAGCCAATCTATTTACCACACCACATTCCCTGAAAAAATTCCCTATCATCATCATACTGATCAACGGTAGAGCCTGTGGCACTAATAAACCACAGAAAAGGATAACTACTATCGGGAACATCATCCTTTCCTTTTTCGATACCTCTCTCAACTGTTTCATTCTCATCATTCGTTCCCTTTTTGTGGTAAATAATCGCATTATAGGAGGTTGTATTATTGGTACTAACGCCATATAAGAATAGGCAGCTATGGCTATGACTCCTAAGAGCTCGGGAGCAAATCTGGAAGATATAAAAATAGAAGTAGGTCCATCTGCACCACCTATTATAGCTATTGACGCTGCATGGCGAAGATCGAATCCCATCAAAGAAGCAATTATGAAAGTGGAAAATATACCGAACTGGGCAGCTGCACCAAGGAGAAGAACCTTGGGATTTGCTATAAGAGGCGAAAAATCGGTTAAAGCTCCTATACCCAGAAATATCACAGGAGGATATATACCCAGGTACAGTCCTCTTTGAATGTACCACATCAATCCCCCAGGCATACTACCGGAAGGAGAGGCAAATATATTCGTAGCAATGGGAGGAATGTTAGCCATTATTATACCCAATGATATGGGAATTAACAAGAACGGCTCGTAACGTTTCTTTATGGCTAAGTACATCAAAAGGAAAGCAACGCAAAACATTATGATGTTTCCCCAGGTGAGATGAGCAAATCCAGTATGTTCCAAAAATGCCAGGATGGAATCTATCATTGAAATTCACTCCTTATAAACTGTCATGTATGATTTATTTATTCCCTATTTTATCCCGGAGGCCATTTCATCTCTCTGCCACCTAGGATATGTATGTGAAAATGATCTACACTTTGGCCTGCTTCCAAACCCGTGTTTATGACTACCCTGAAGCCTTTTTCTATTTTTTCTGCCTTAACTACTTTCTCGATCATGCTTAACATTTCGAAAAACATCCCTTCACTTCTCGGAAACTCGAGTATGTTTTTGAAATGTTCTCTGGTTATCAATAATATGTGAACGGGCGCCTGAGGATTGATATCTCTTATCGCTATGAAATGTTTCCCTTCCATCACTTTATCCGATGGTATCTTACCTTTAACTATCTTGCAAAAGATGCAGTCTGCCATAAAAGCCTTCCTTTCCGATCTCACTAAAATCCTAAATATTCGTTTATCAACACAACCTTCATTCTTCCCTTCGATGGTTGCCTGTTTATTATGGTAGTAACATTGCAAATACTTTCCACATCATCACAATCCGTACATTCGGCTATTTTCACACAGGGATTAGATGTTTTTAGACGCAGATTATTAATAACCGCTGCTACATTCTTTGCCCTCTCCAATGCCTGCTGTAAAGTAAAACAGATCTTATTCACTCCCATAACAATGAATACCTTTTTTGGTCCAAATATCATAGCGGCAACCCTATTCCCATAACCATCGATGTTAACTATGGCACCGTCCACGGTTATGGCGTTCGTTCCTGTTACATAATAATCGGCCATTAAACTGGCTTTTCGCAATTTAAGAGATTCCTCAAGGCTTATCCCTTCTTCGTATTGATCGTAAAAATTGGGATAACCTTGCCTCAGAGCATCCAACAATCCTATCTCCTTTACAGTTGTTGAGCCACCTATACCCACCACTGATTGCCTGGGAATTTGAGAGATGATAAATTCTCTTGCTTCATTACCATTTTCAAAGTAATATCCCTCTATGTTGTGAGGCTTCAGATTAGATATAAGTCTCTTTGCAAGAATTTCATAATATCTTTTTTTGATCTCATTCATAGGGGTATCCACCTTTCATTTTGACTTTTTTACCCAGAATTGCAATTGATTTTGATTCTCTTCTCCTCTTTGTGCAGAACTTCTTTTTTCTCCCTTCAAAAAGGATACGATCTCGGATTTCAAAACCCTCCATCTCCCTCCTATTTTCTTACCAGGGATCAAGCCACTTCTCAAGTATCTGTAAAGAGTTCCCTTACTTATCTTCAGAAAAATGCTCAATTCTCTGATCGTCAGAACTTCATCTTTAGATCTACCCACAATAAGATCACACCTTGTTGTTTAGCATCATTTATGTTATTATTATATTACATTTTAGACTCTAAAGAAAGGTTGTAATTCGATGCGGGAATTTGGTAAGATTTGCCTGTTTTTTTTGATGCTTTTATCTTCGTTAATTGTTTTTTCTTCCGTGTTAAAAGTGGTAGTTCCACAGGTGGGCGAGGTAAAAGAATACGTGATTGGAAAGCAGGTAATACAAAGAAAGGATATATATTACATGAACCTTGATACATTTTGTAACGCTTTCGATGTAAAAGGCATATACGACCCTTATGCTGATGTAGGATATATCATTATATCAAAAGATGTGATCAAAATAAACGGTTCAACAGGAGCACTTATAAGAAATTTTATAAAACCATTCTCTGAATACAAGGCTGTGAAGATAGGTTCCTCAATATACATTCCATTGAATGCCTTTGATGATTATCTTAACTTGAGCTGGAAGAAATTTAATAACGGTGTGATACTGGTAAATGAGCATAGATTGTTAACATTCGATGGTATGCAAATAAAAAAGGAAGAGGTAAACATTGAGTTCAAAGGTGCGCTTTATTTCGGTAGCAGGATAGCAAAAGATATAAAGATGAAGGATAAAGAGAAGCTTGATATAATAGTAGTTGGGATAGACACCGAGAAATCAGGAAAGGCACTGTTAAAGTACTCCCTGGCACCTTTCGATTCTTTTATAGTCAGAACTGTTGTTGTGGATCCAATTACAGTGAGATTCGAATTCGCATTTCGCCAACCATTCGAATACATTGTAAAGACCTTTAAGACAAAAAACACATTTACGATTCACCTGAGTTATAAGTGGAAAAATATGAATTCAATGACTCTTACAAATGGCGTCGTTTGGAGAAGAGAAAAGGTCAAATTTCATGGCATGAATCTAATGGTCAATACAATAGAGATCGACACTTTGAAGGCAAAAGTTTCTATCTCCCCTGTGATAAGTACAAAGGGAATAGGATACCGGGAAACATTAGTCGATATGTGTAAAAGGAGCAATGCTATAGCAGGCATAAATGCAAATTACTACGATCCAAATACCAATACACCGATAGGATTAATCGTAAAAGATGGAAAGGTATTATCTTCTCCATACGCTATGAGACCTATCTTCTTGAGGACTCGAGATAACAAATATTATATGATCAGCACACAGGCAGAAGTCAACATAAATCTTGGAGAAACCTGTTTCTTAGTAAGTGGAGTAAATACCACGATGACAGGTGAAGTATGCATTTTCACATCAGATTATAAGATCCCATTGAAGAATGACCCAAATTACATATATTATGTGATCAAAGATAACAGAGTATCGAGCATTGGATACGTTTCGCATGTTCCCCAGGGGGATACCGTTGTTAAAATATCAAGAAAGTATAAGGCTTTCCTGATGAGTATCAAAGTAGGTGATCATTTTGATACATCACTTTCATTATCAGGTTTTGATTTATCAATAGAAGATGCCATTTCTGGAGGGCCATTGCTTTTGAAGGACGGACAATATACCGATCTCATGGAAGCAGAGAAATTCGATAAAAACTCAACTCTTGTGAATAATAGAACCCCGAGGACCATTATAGGGTTCAAACCTATGGGTAAGATCTTATTTCTGGTTGTAGATGGCTATCAAAAGAATAGCAAAGGGCTGAATTTACTGGAACTTGCAGAATATTTGAAGACATTAGGGGTTTCAGATGCAATGTGTTTGGACGGGGGAAAATCATCGAGTATGGTAGTAAAAAATGAGATAGCGAATAATCCGTCTGGAGGAAAAGCCCCTTCGATACCTGTAGGTATTGTGATAAAATCAGTAGATAATTATTCAACCATGAATTAACACAACGAGTTTAATGAGTTTGGTGAATTGTGTAAGTTTAGGAAATTTGGTGAGAATTCAAGAAATTCATATAACTCAATGATTGGTGATAATTTGTGGTTAAATGATTACGATAAGAAAGGATTGGTGAAAAATGCAAATCGAAAACAAAAGGAACATAGCTCTGGTAGGACATAATTCTTGTGGTAAAACAACGTTGGCAGAAGCCATGTTGTATTCAACTGAAACAATAGACAGAATGGGTACAGTGGAACAAGGAAACACGGTAAGCGACTTTGATGGTGTCGAGATTCACAGACAAACAAGTATATACACATCGAGCATAATAGTTGACTACAGGGGGCATCGAATAACCATACTCGATACACCCGGCTTTTCCGATTTCGTTGCCGAAGTGATAACAGCCACAAAGGCTGTAGATGCAGTCGTAGAAGTCATTGATGGTGCAGCCGGGATAGAAGTACAAACCTTGAGAACATGGCAAATGGCAAGATCTTATGAGAAACCCATTATATGTTTCGTAAATCGTTTAGATAGGGAAAGAGCAGATTTTATAAAAACGGTAAATTCGTTAAAAAAGACATTTGAAGAACATATCGTTCCTGTCCAACTACCTCTTGGTAAAGAAATGAACTTCAAGGGTGTGATAGATCTATTAAAAAACAAAGCTTATGTGTATAAAAATAATAAAGGGAAGTTCGATGAAGTAGATATTCCCGATGACATGAAAAATGAGGTAGAAAAGTATAGAACAGAGGTGATCGAATCCATAGTTGAAACTGATGAATTACTTATGGATAGATACCTCAATGGCGAAGAAATGAAAGAAAATGAACTCGCTACAACCCTTAAAAAAGCCATTGCTAACAGAGAATTCGTTCCTGTTTTTTGTGGAGCAGCACTTCCCAACATAGGTGTGACAACCTTTTTGCAAAGTATTGTTGATCTGATACCCTCTCCAAAAGATGTGGGAAATGTGAAAGCAGAAGATCTCGAAGGAAATCCTGTGGAACTGAAGGCTTCAGAGGATGAAGGATTATGTGCTTTAGTCTTCAAGACCATGATCGATCCGTACATAGGAAAAATGAATTACATAAGAATATACAGCGGAGTTCTTAATTCCAATGGCCAATTTTACAATGTGCCGAAAAACGTAAAAGAAAAGGTAAGCCATTTTTATCTTATGACTGGCAAGAAACAAATGGAGATTGAGAAGGCTACACCAGGAGATATAGTGGCAATCGCAAAATTGAAAGAAACATCAATAGGAGATATATTGGTAACAGAACCATCTCAAGCGGTTACCATGAAACCCTTTGATTTTCCAGAACCGATGATAAGCAGAGCCGTATACACCAGGAGTAAAGGTGATGAAACAAAGCTCAGTACAGGCTTATCACGATTGGCAGAGGGGGACCCCACTTTCAGATGGGAATACGATCCAGAAACAGGAGAAACGGTAATATCTGGCATGGGAGACATACATATTTCAGTCATAGTGGAAAAGATGAAAGAAAATTTCGGTGTGGAATTAGAAGTTGGAAGACCAAAAATAGCTTACAGGGAAACCATAAAGAAAAAAGCCGTGGGTGAACACAAGCATAAGAAACAAACCGGAGGGCATGGGCAATACGGACATGTCAAGATAGAGGTAGAACCGCTTCCAAGAGGTAAAGGATTTGAATTTGTAGATAAGATAGTTGGGGGTGCCATCCCCAGAAACTTCATACCATCTGCTGAAAAGGGAATAAGAGAAGCTTTAAAAGAAGGCGTTCTTGCCAAATATCCCGTAATGGATGTAAGAGTTACTTTATTCGATGGTTCCTATCATGAAGTCGATTCCTCAGACATATCATTTCAGATAGCAGGTTTGCAAGCATTTAAAAAGGCAACGCAGCAGGCAAAACCCGTTTTATTAGAACCAGTAATGGAGGTATCGATCTACTGTCCAGAGGAAAACATGGGGGATATTATGGGAGATTTAAACGGTAGAAGAGGCAGGATTCTCGGCATGGATTCAGCTCCAGGAGGACAAAAATTGATAAAGGCATTAGTACCACTGGCGGAGATGTTGGAATTTTCCCCACAACTTAATTCACTGACGAGCGGTAGAGGGTATTTTACTATGAAATTCAACACCTATGAAGAAGTACCCGCCAAAATAAGCGAAGAGATAATAAAGCGCAGACAGCAAGAGGAAAAAACAGATTCAAAATAAAAGATCTCAATTTATCAGTTTGGAACTGGTTATGTAGAATTTGAAGATGGAGAGAAAACCGGTATCGAAGTTCTGGATTGCAAACTTATAAGACCATTAATTTGGTGGGAGAAACCTGGGATTAAAGGCACACGGTTAAACACTGCTGTACATCTTGAATCTATTAGCACACGGAGCAATCATTGATGAAATTCTTCAGGAATACGAGGAATTAAAAAAGGAAGATCTTTTAGCCTGTTTGTTATATGCTTAAGAGATGATTGAAGATACAACGTTTATGCCTTTAATAGAAACGGTTTAGATATGCGCTTTCCTGTTGATGAATGCACAAGTCCTGCTGTTGCTAAATGGTTGCAAAGCTTACATCATGAGTATTTTCCGTTTATAGGGAACTTCTGATTTAGAAATCGGGTAAAAATACGGGTCATCTTTAGACATATTGAACGATTTATTACCAGGACACAAGGACTTGATATCAGTGTTTTGAAAGTCTTTAAAAAAATAAAAAGACTTCGTCCAAAAGATTTTAAACTCAACTTTGCCAGACCCGATACAATGGAATGACATTCTATAGATTACGGGCAGTTCAGTGAGCTCCCTCGTAGCTCAAAGTAGTTTACTCAACCTGAGTAATTCGATATTCTCTTCGCTATTTCCTGGAAAGCCTTCGCAACCTGGGATTCTGGATGCTCCACTAATACGGGTTTCCCATTATCTCCATCTTCCACAACACTCACTTCCATAGGAATCTTTCCAATGAATGGGACATCCATCTCTTTCGCCAGTTTTTCGCCACCGCCACTCTTGAACAAATTTATGATATTACCACAATAAGGGCATATCAACCCTGACATGTTCTCTATGATCCCGATAATGGGTATCTTCAATGCCCTCGCGAAATTCACGCTCCTGCTCGCATCGAGAAGTGCAACATCTTGCGGTGTTGTAACGATTATTGCGCCATCACTTTCAGGTATCAATTGCATAACGCTCAAAGGTTCATCTCCTGTGCCCGGAGGGGAATCTATTATTAAGTAGTCCAGAGTACCCCAATTCACATCTCCCAAAAACTGCTTAATAGCTTTCATTTTCAATGGACCTCGCCATATCACAGGTTGCTCCTTGCGCAAGAGAAATGCCATAGATACGACCTTTAAACCTGATTTAACGATAACCGGTTCTATCACATTGCCCTCACCAGCGAGTTGCATCTCCTCTATACCCAACATCTTGGGAACGTTTGGACCGTGTATATCTACATCCAGAATACCAACCTTATATCCTTTTTCGATCAGGGAAATGGAAAGATTAACGGCAACAGTTGTTTTACCTACCCCACCCTTTCCACTCATGACGAGAAATTTGTGCCCTATCTTTTTCATCTTTTCATCGATCTTGATCTTATCTTGATCGATATTTGTGTTAATTGCCATCTTCTATCACCTCTTTTATGCTTTGAAATGTAATTTTTCTTCCTTAGATTCTAATATTTCATTTATCGCCCATATCTTCACATATTTTGGTATGGCAAGAGAAAAATCTCCTTCTAATTCAACCGAAGGTCTTCCATCTTTATAATCTAATACAATGGAAATATCTCCGAACTTCGTTCGCATATTTCTCGCTTCAAATCTTTTTCCATACAGGGATTTCGGTATGAACCGAAGGATATTCAATACATCTCCATCTTCATAAGCGAAGAAATCTCTTACTAACGATAGGAATTCTGCTATAGCCCATCCGTGATGACCATCTCCCATCGCTCCTCCGCCTGTTCTCGGATTAACAGCCTCTGGCCATGTATATGTAGAAGTCGCCAGCGACAACATGGCTCTGAAAATATTGTAAAATCTTTCATCACCGTTGAAGAATAATATGTGTGCTATCTGCAAAGAGAGATAAACGTTTATTCCTGAATGCATCATATCATGCATAAGACCTCCTTTTAAGAAATGACTTTCCTGGATATAATTTATGGTATTCATCACCCAATCCTCATCGGATTTGAGAATGCCCAAAGGATAGGAAGCACATAGAGTACCAACAGCGGCACAGTCCTTTCTCCTGAATGGTCCCGCAGTCATTATCTTCTCCCCGGATCTTCTTTTAACATATTCTAAAGACTGAAATATCGATTTTCTAAAGGATGCCGCGATATCACTGAACCTTCGTATATCTTCTGTTTTATCAAGTATTTTAGCAGCACTTAAGGTTGCATATATTCCCGCCAATCCCCAAAAATCATCCCAATAGAAGTAGTCATTTGGTCCCAGATGCTCTGCACTCATACCGGAGGGTAATAGACCCTTTATTCCTTCTTCATCTGAACTGATACGATGCTTTTCTATCCATTCCACCCCTCCTGTCATAGAAAGATATACCTCCAGGAGGAACTTCCTATTCCCGCTCAATTCGTAATGTCTAAACAAGGACCACAGTGCCTCTCCAGTGGAATCCCATTCACCTTCTTGAGATTCAAAAGAACCATCGCCTTTTTGAAGTTCAGGATATCGTGAGAGTACATTTTCTGCCAATTCGTTGAAACCAAACTCATCAAGACAGTTTAGAAGATACGTGGCATCTCTGAACCAAAAATGATGGTAGGTAGCAGGACCAGGGGTTATGGTATCACCATCGTATAGCGAGAGTAGATATTCCACATTTGCATCAATCGCCTCTTGAATCACATCGTCTGGAAAGGATATACGAGTTTTATTCTCCATCAATTTTTGCCATTTATCACGGCTTAATTCTAAAACATCTCTCCATTTTGAGGAGATAGACACCGAATTTTCTTTTTCCGCTCGAGATAGATTTATCGGTATCTCTAAGGTCATATCCCACACTTCCTTAGAAGGGTTGATAACATATTCAAGAGCTATTGTGGCTAATTCAGAAGGGGATTCAAATACCTTTCCATCCCACTGAACTCCCTTTTTTATATGAAGCGTTACATCTTCTTTTCCCATATCTCCAGCATATACAGCAGAGGGAGGAATAGGAACTTTAACCCCTTTTTCATCATTTATAATTATCCAGGGAGGAATGAATGACACACTTTTTACAAATGCAACACCTTCAGGATTATATGGTCTTACAACAATGAATATACGGGCATCTTTTGGTGTTTCAACATGGATGTTCTCGAAGATGGAATTCTCGCAAGCGATATCTTCAAGAGTGCATAGAATATCTTCTGCTTTAAAAGCGGTCCTAACGCAAGGAATATTTCGATCGAGTAGATCTTGCTCAACACCATCTTTGATGTTACTAAATGTAAGTATTTCTCCCCCTACAGAAAGCCAGACATCCACAGACCAATCGTTCGTATATGGAGTAAGCAATCCACGTTCGTCTACTATTCCTTCATTTTGCTTGCCAGGTACACCGAGCATTGTCCAATTTCTATGGGTGGTATTCATAGCAACCAGGGTAAAAGCTCTCGCTTCGAATGATATATCTTTCGGATCGAATTGACACTTCGCCCAATGTGGGAGTACAGTATCCAGATTGATCTCAAATGCCATTCTCGTTCTATAACCTCTCAAAAGGTTTATCAATGAACCTGCAAATGCATCAGATGGAAATTTGACCTTTGAAGGAGAACCCAATTCGCCGGCGGCCTTGAAATGATCATAAGCATCTTCACATTTAGCCTTGCGTGCCCATCTCCTTATCATTCCTTCGGAAAATATGCCCTTTATGTTATCGAAGAATCCTGCCAAAAGTATCACCTCAAACAAAAAGGTCTCCCTTCATTGGAAGACCTCTGGTGGGTGCGACAAGGGTCGAACTTGTGGCCTCTTCCGCGTCAGGGAAGCGCTCTCCCACTGAGCTACGCACCCAAAATTTATCTTACTGCTTCTCTACCGAAAAAATGTTCTATTTCCCTTCGTGCCGCTTCTTCATCGCTTGAAGCATGTATAATGTTTTCCGTCGTCTGAATGGCAAAATCTCCTCTTATTGTTCCAGGAGCTGCTTCCAAAGGGTTGGTTGTACCCAACATCTTTCTTACAGTCAAAATAACAGCCTCTCCTTCAAGGATCAATGCCACGACAGGGCCTCTTGTGACGAAATCGATCAACGCATTAAAAAATGGCTTACCAGCATGCTCTGCATAATGTTCTTCTGCGAATTGCCGGGACATACAGAACATCTTCAATGCTTTCATCTTATAGCCCTTATTCTCGAATCGTGTTATTATCCTTCCCACTATGCCTTTCTCAACACCATCCGGTTTTATAAATACAAGCGTTTGTTCAACCATTTTTTCACCTCTTATTACAATTATATTTTATTGCTAATTCAAATTTTTGTCAACTGCTCGAATTGTGTCACGAAATCATCATCATGCCAAAGGAAAATAATAACACCAATCCAAGAGGTTTCCACAGATAGCCGTAAACTCGTGATAAGGATACGTTAAAATAATCCTTGGTTAGATTAAGACAGAAGTGTGCAGGAGAAAAAAGGACACCTACTACCCCAGAAACAAGGACAAATGCAGCGGTGGGAAGCAAAGAATGATAACTGGTTATTATGGGCATCAGGATAGGAAAACTCATACCAACACTTGCTTGCGTCACACCCATGAGTAATCCCCCTAAAAATGGGATCAAGAAGAGTATGAAATATGGAGGGAGGTGTAGTGTTTCAAGCTCAAGGGGTACGCGATTCAAAGCACCACTACTTTCTAAAATATTCTTGAAGAAAAAAACGGAGATTATGAGCAATATCGTATCCAATTTAAACCCTTCGAGCATATCTGAAATTGGCCTTTTATAGTACAGAATAGCGAATATATCTATAGCCAGGAGCGTCCAAAAGAGGTCGGTTTTGAACACCAGAGTTAGAGTGATCACAGCAATTATAGGCCACAAACTCTTCAGGAACAGATATAAGGCTTTACTCGATTTCATAACACTGGTATCCATCTCTGTAGAAGGTTTATCGATCTTAACAGGTATGAGTATGAATATTATTCCTAAGATCAGCGCTACAACAGTGAATATCACTTGATAAGATATAATACGATTTAGTTTCACGCCCAGGAGGGCACTTTCCATTATAAGGGACACGTAAAGTGGCCAACTGAATTCCATGATATGCCTGAACCAATAATTCACTATCATCTGTTTCTCTCGCGTTACACCGTATTTCGATGAAGCCTTTTCTACTATTGGTGCAGAGAACATTGCCCCTCCTGGCATTGGTAACATACCTATCACAGCAGGGATCAGTATCAAAAGAACCCTTGGATACTTTATAAGTGATGTAGCGGATAATATCAGTTTATCTAAGCTTCCGGATTCTCTCAATATGACCGCCATAGACATTATTAGAACGATTATTCCCAATATCTTTAAAATACTTACGGTTGTTATTACATTTCGAATGGATATTAGAAAATCCCTGGGTTTCAACCCCAACAAGGCTCCAATATAACAAGATGTTATGAGCATTGCGTAAGATAATTTCATCTTAAAGTGCTGTAAAACAACTACTACAACAAAACCTGATAGCAATATTATAGATACGATAATTTTCTCTCCTTTCTAAAACAACAATATCACATGCCAATAGTCGCTATTTTTGCAAGCAGATTGATAAAAAATCTCAATCCCGGATTCAGAATATGACCGATAACACCGGTTAATATCAATATGAGTAATATGATGACACCATATCTTTCAAGGTAAGCATAACTCATTCTGTATCTTTCCGGGATCAAAACCATAAAGACCTTAGAACCATCGAGAGGAGGAATGGGAATGAGGTTGAAGATGAGTAAAACAAGGTTTATGAGAATAGAATAACCGATTACATCACTTAGATACATGACTATAGGAGAACTCTTTATGGAATAAAAGGTAAATAAGGTGGAGTATTTGTAAAATCCGAAACGGAAGTAAAAGAAGGATAAGATAACGGCAAGAATAAAATTTGTCAATGGCCCAGCAAGTGAAACGAGGATGATATCTCTCCTCGGATGTCTGAAATTGTAAAAATTAACAGGTACAGGTTTTGCCCAGCCAAACTTAAATAGGATCAACATTATAGTTCCAATAGGATCCAGATGTTTCAGAGGATTCAAAGTTAATCTTCCTGCACGTTTTGCAGTATCGTCTCCACATAGATATGCTACATAACCATGCGCTACTTCATGAAAGACTATTGCAACCAAAACCGCCGGTGTTATCCCTACTATTTGTCTTATATATTCCCTAAACATTGGTTTTTTGTTCCTTTTCTTTTATAGAATCAACGAGAATCTTAACGTATTCTTTTTCGTCTTTAACCTTCCCATCGATCTTAGCCAAAATTAGAGATCTGAGTATCTCTCTGTACATAGGTCCTGGGGATATTCCAAGAGACTTGAGAAAATTTCCATCGATCTTTACCTTCGCTCCATATCCGGTATCATAATATTTCTTCACGTTATCCTTTCCAATTTCTTTTATCTTTGCATATATGAAAGCAATAGATTCATTTGGGAGATCGGATAACAATTCATAGAGTTCACTGTTCTTCAAGTTTTCTCTGGAGATGCCAGTTATGACCTTGTTGGATACACTTCTCAGGTTAAGCAGAGATTTTACAAATCTCTTCGATAAACCGTATCGTTGGGAAACAGAGAGCAACTGTTCTTTGGTATAATACTGCATGAGCACATTCAGATATGCGAAATGCATGTTCAATTTTATGCCCTTTTTCTTCAGAAAAATGGAAAATTCTCTAACACCCGTTAGTTCCTCAAACATCTCATCATTAAAATATGTATAAGGTAAGATCCATTTCAGGATCTTCAATCTGGATGATTCCCTTATCGCTTCTGGAGCCTTTTCTTCTTGCATTATTTTCACCATCTCATCCCTTATACGTGCTCCACTCAACTTCTCTATTATACCTTCATCAGTGCTGTTTCTCAGCAAGTCCAGTGTTCGTGCTTCTATTTCAAATGCGAATTTCACTTTGAACCTTATCGCTCTCAGAATTCGAGTGGGATCTTCTACAAAACTCAGTGTATAAAGAGTTCTTATGAGTTTGTTATCCAGATCCTTTTTACAGTTGAAGAAGTCAAGCAGTACTCCGAATTCGATGGGGTTCAATTTTACCGCCATTGCATTTATGGTAAAATCGCGTCTGTATAGATCTTTCTTTATTGTACTGATCTCTACATTTGGTAATTTTGCAGGTCGATCGTAATACTCTGTTCGGGCAGTCGCTATATCCATTTTGAAACCATCTGGAAAGGATACAACGGCGGTACGGAATTTCTTGTGTTCGTATACACATATATGTTCGAAGTATAACTTCATTGCTCTTGCGAATCTCAAAGCGTCCCCTTCTACCACTATATCTATATCAACACTCGGCTTACCCATGAGCAGATCTCGCACGAATCCTCCAACAACGAAGACAGGCATATTCGCATCATTGCCCACGTATCCCAGAATTCTGAGAAGATTCAATATTCTTGGTGAGATCAACTTCATCATCAGACCGAGCACACTGTGCTTAAGCATCCTGGGTTCTTCGTACATCTTATGTGAACCAGGCGGCAATTTTAAACTGGTATGGAGACCTCTAAGCAGATCAGTTCTCGTTACTATTCCTACCAACATGTCGTTTTCCATGACGGGTAGTCTTCCAAGCGTGCTACTAATGAGTTTCTCCTTTACATCTGAAAGTGGCATATCAGGTGCTACCGTTTCGAAGTTCTGACTCATAAAACCCTTAACCGTCCTACTACCATATCCATGATTCAATGCCTTTTCTACCTCTGCTTTGGATATTATACCAACAAGTTTATTATGTTCTACAATCGGTAATCCATTATAACCCGTTTTATACATCAAAGCATATGCTTCCTCAATGGTCATATCATTCAAAGCTACTCTAACTGGAGATGACATTATATCTTTCACCTTTATCGCTGGTTTTATTCCCCCCATCTTTATGCCTTCTAATATTTGTCGTTCTACAAATTCGAGATCCACTTTAGTACCATCTTTTATGAAATAAGAAGCCGCCTTTTGATGCCCACCTCCACCGAATTTTTCGAAGACACCACCCAAATCTATATCACTTGTTGCTGTTCTACCCACCACATATATCCTCTTCCCCATTTTGACTATTGCTATATACGTATCGTAGCTCGTCAATTTCCACAGATTGTTTACTATCATATTCAGACCACCCATATATTTGGGTATCTCCACCCTGGAGATTGCCACAGTATAACTCAGTACGGAGTGAACCTTCGTATTCAAAAAAAGAGAATTCAATAACGTTTTTTGTTCAAAAGTCAGTTCTATCTTAAGATACTCCGATATGATATTCAGATCTGCTCCGATGGAAAGTAGATAACTCACGGCATCCACATCCCGGCATGTGGTAGTAGGATAAACAAGAGAACCCGTATCCTCATATATACCAAGAGCAAAAAGCGTTGCCTCTACAGAAGATATCTTGAGATGCCTTCTCTTTATCTCTTCAACAAAGGCCGTAACATTGGCTCCTGTTTCATTTCTGTGATAATTATCCGTTACTATATCCTCCTCTCTTAACAGAGGATGATGGTCGTACACAGATATCTTTATATCTTTTCTACTCAACAATCCACCAAATTTACCGATCCTTTTTCGAGAAGATGTATCTACTATCACTAATTCGGCTATCCTATCTACATCGATTTCATGAAAGGTCTTCGCTGGCAAAAAGTCAGCATATATCCTCAGAAAATCCTCGACGTTCTGGTTAAAGTTCCCTGGGAATACAACTTCATCTCCAATGCCCAATTTCTTAGCAGCAAAACAAGATGCAAGCCCGTCAAAATCGGCATTTACATGAGTAGTTATAACCCGTAATCCATTATCCAAATTCATCCACAATCAGGTACAGGAGACTCCATCTTGTAAAAGATGGAGAGAAATGTGCCTTGCCTCCTTTCCAATATCAATGTTTTTTACTTTTGGCTGAGGCCAGTCAACCAGAGCTGTGAACTTCACTTCCCCAAGCCTCCGCCTCTTATAGAGGCAGGAGGTGGTTGACCTTACTCTCCTTTATAATATCAAAAACCCGTTTTCTTGTATTGTATCATTTCATCTGCCAGAGGTTTTTGTATGTAGATAGGTTCTACAGTTTTGGCATCGGTATACTTCCCCTCTTTATAGAGTATTTTCGTCATCGCTGTAAGAGTTGAACCATGTATATTGGAAGTCCAGTCTGGTAAAAGAGTTACATTGGGTAAACTCTCTATTTCTTTTCGGAAATCAATGCCCCCTATCAATATACATCTCACACTCTCGTAAGAAGCAAAAACATCCTTTATCTTTTTCAACGGAAGGAAAAAAGGACCATCTATCTCCTTTATTCTACCATTCATCGTGGAATAAATACATCCATAAAAATTATCCTCTCTGGCATTTTCAAGAACAAATAATTCAGGTATATCTGGGACATTCATAGCATACAACAATAGTGTAGGAAGAGGAACAATTGGGATGCCAAGGACCTCTCCCACACCCTTTATGGTTGCTATGGAAACCCTTAACCCCGTGAAAGAACCTGGTCCGACACCTACACCCAGGACATCCACATCCTTGATAGTATACCCTATATTCTTCAAAAACACATCCACAGTTGATAACAAACGTCTGGAATGCCTGGCCTTCATTTCAACACCCATCTCGGATGATATACCTGCATCATCATCGAGAAAACCTATGGTTATCCATCTACTCGAACCGTCCAGAGCAAAATATCTCATTTCACCCATCCCAGAATAATATATCTCCAAGCGTTATAGATTATATCACAAGGTATATTTCACAAAGGAGAGAAAACATCGAAAAGGTAGTGATTATCGAAGTTATAGATTTTTAGTAGGCAAAACCGAGTTTACCCTCTCTCCCTCCATTATATTTTTTAAAGCGAAATGAGTATACTGAATTAAGTTGGCATTACGAAATTTGCGTTAAGGAATTCGAGGAAAAATGTGTTAAGAAAATGATACTGTTTGAGCGAAGCGAGTCTATTATTTTTAGCAAATTTCGTATTAGCCTTGACTTTTTCTTTGGTTCGTTTGACTTGTATCAAGACAAAAGAAATGAACATAAAGGGGTATTGCAAAAAGAGGTATTTGAAAATAGAATGTTAAGATACGATCGTTTCAAAAAATCGTAGGGACAGGTTTTTAAACCTGTCCGATTCGCCATAGGTGAATAACATTATGGAACTTCGTTCCAATGGGCAGAGACGTTAAAGTCATGTCCCTACAATTATGGGAATATATATAGTGTAAGATGAAATTGCCCCGTTGGGTTTTTGACTTTAAGTCGGCATTACGAAATTTGCGTTAAGGAATTCGAGGAAAAATGCGTTAAGAAAATGATACTGTCTGAGCGCAGCGAGTTTA
>Ga0180298_1000104_pt1 | contig 16957 bp, 34 predicted proteins | sample GuaBasSediGuay13_FD_121800 | JGI IMG/M metagenome (GOLD analysis project Ga0180298, IMG submission 121800) | Subseafloor sediment microbial communities from Guaymas Basin, Gulf of California, Mexico - Guay13, Core 4488-10 , 4-6 cm | ecosystem: Environmental > Aquatic > Marine > Hydrothermal...
CAAATGATTATAGAGGTACTTACAGAGGATAAGATTGCTAAGGCTGCTCTCATCATCCTAGAAAGGCCTATGCGATTAACTGAACTACGTGGTGCTCTAAAGCAACATGGAATACTTGTTTCTTATGCTAGGCTCAAGAAGGTGATAGATCAGCTTGTGGAGGAAGGCCTTGTATCATGCTTTAAGTATGGCAAGGCGATAATGTATATTAAGAAAGAACTATTAACTTAAAACTGAGTAAAAAAGAAAGAGGTGTGAGGCATGGGTAAATATGCAACATTAACAAAGGATCTCCCTCCTGAGTACAGGAAGGCCCACCCAATCTGTGTTGCAAAGAAGGTAAAGGAATTGGGCTATGAACCTGCTAGAGCACCAAAGGAAGTGAGAATAAAAGCTGCTGAAGAGTGTATTAGGGAAGGCAAGCTTCACGGCATACACAAGCTCCTAAGTCCTACGGAGTAATCTTGAATCTAAAAGCGTAGCTCAAAACAAAACTCTTTTTTACAATAATGTATTTCTGTAGAGACTTCTGCAAGAACTATAAAAAGTATGGTTTTAGGAGTTACGAGGCCTGTTTAGCTTGGTGCTACGATCTAGCTGCACCTTCTAATGCACCTGTCTGTGTCCTCTCCCTTCATAATGCAGTCTCTAACACATGAGAAATCAACTGTCTCTGGGAAGAAGTATTCCTTCTCCTTCTCTCTCACTAAGGTATTCCTGTACGCTAGTGAAAGGTGTAGCTCATGCCTGAATACAGCAGAGCCAAACACTGATCCTTCTTCAGCACACTTAGCTGCTATTTCGTTAGGATCGGTATACCCTAAACTTCTATAGTGGGATTCACATATTGGGTGCGGTATTAGCCTTGAGAACGGAACAGCAACATATTCCTTGGTATCTGTGTTATAGAGTATTGCATATCTTCCTCCTTCTCCCCATCTAACGAATTTATACGGCATCAGAACCTCACTCTTTGAATATTTTTCTCAAGCTCTTCTAGACTTATGGGTTTCTTCTTAGCTCTCTTCCAGTCATACTGAATCATGCTGTTGATAGCAACTATTATCTTCCTTGCAGGATATTTTGTTATGATCCTTTCTACCCTCTCTGCATCCTCCTCACTAGCACCTGTAACCTTCATTATGAACTCTGCAAGCTTCTTCCTCTGGCTCTCGGGAAGTTGAATAGATCTTACTTAAACCACCACCTTCTTATAGCCTTTGATTTATTTATATCTTCTAGCCTTTTCCTAATCAGGTATGTAGGTGTAGAATGATTAGTGAGGGTGCCACAGTACTCGTCATGGCCAGGCCTATCATCCTTTCCTGTGGAAGCTTATCCCATATATAATGTGTCTTATATCAGGTTATAAGCTCTTACTATGAAAATAAGGTATATACTCCCTTAGGCTATATAAAGGGGGTTCTGGGAAGTCTGGGAGTCCCAGGCAAGCATTTTTAATATCTCAAATGAGTATAGAGTGGTGAAAAACTATGACAAAAGTTCCAGAACAATTACCTCAGTTCGAGCCAGAAGAATGGCAAATGGGAATGGAATTCTTCCAGAAGTTCTTGAAAAAGATAAAGATCAAGAGGGAGGACAAGGTAGTTCATGTAGACTGGATATTTGAGTTCCCGACTGAGGAGTTAGCCCAGGCTTTCGTTAAGGCTGCACAGGTGCAGTTTGGTGGGCTGGGTGAGTAATGCCTAAGGCAAAGGTAACTGTGGAGAAGGAGGAGACTAAAGGCGTAAGGCTTTCAAAAGAGCAGGCCTTAGATGAAGGTAGAATTATAGGGCCTGTAGCAAGGTACCATCCTGAGGTTATGCGGAAGATAGAAGCGTTAGCAGCAGCAAGCAAGAAGAAAAAGGTAGAGATTGTTTCAGAGGCCCTTGATTTCTACTATGAGATGCAATCACTTGGGGGCTTATGGAGAATCATTGGCTCCATGACACCAGAGCAACTCCAGGCTGCATGGCAGCTCTTTAGGTACTTCATGGGATTAGCAAGAAAAATCTACACAGACATGGGCAAGGAGTTCATTGAGGGAACGGTAGCAAAGTATACGGCTCTTCTTGAAGAGGCTAGACGTGAGGGTTACATGACCGCTAGATCAAGTTTTGAAGCAGGGATTGAGAAAAAGAAGGAGGAGAAGATGGCTAAGCTGATGGAGAAGCTTGATCCACTCTTAGATGTCTTAACGGACTGGATAATAGACAACATGGCAAAGTACATGTTTGGAGGGAAGATGAAAAAGCCCAAGTTCAAGGTACCTGTGGAGATTGTAGGTGAAGAGGAGAAGCAGAAGAAGCTTAGTGTACCAATAGAGGTTGAAGCATAGGGTAAGATTTATATTATTCAAAGGACATTGATTAATGACGGTGAAATAATGGCCGTGTGTCCACGCTGCGGAACAGAGGTTCAAACCCCAATCAAGACCTGGGAGCTAGGGCGTAGGAAGCCTGTTAAGATAGGTCTCTACCAATGCCCTAACTGTGGAAGATATTTTAGGGCAAAAGTAGCTTAAACCAAACCCCTTCTTTTTTAACCTATTTTAACAAGGAAAGCCAATTCTTTCTTGGTGTTGCATAGTGAGCCTAGAGGATATCTTCAAGCAGTTCAATACTATGCTCCAGCAAGCCATGCAGCTCATGATTTTTGTACTAGTGATAGCTATAGTCATAAGCATTCTTGGGTTTAGGGAGAGGGTAGGGAAGGTAGGTGCTGTTAGGCCTAAGAATGCTGGGGAGGCTATGAAGGAGGTTTTAGGTCATGAAGGCTGGGTACTCGTAACTGTTGATCCAGATAAGTGTGGATACTGTGAGGCAGCGAAAATAATGCTTGATGCCAGAGGCATACCATATCTTGAGGTAAATATTAGCGATCTTCCAGAGGAAGAGCTTGAAGAGTTTGTAAAGCAGGTTGGGATAGAGTGGGTTCCAGCACTCTTATACGTGGAGGACGGTAGGATAGTATTGAGGAAAATGTTTGAAGGGAAGAAGGAGAAGGATATTCCTTGGGTGAGGCAAATTGCGGTCTAAGCGTAAAGTTGTATGTATTGATAAAGATGCTTGTTTTGAAATTGAGGAGGGGGTGTTTACTCTTGAGAGAGATAGAGCTAAGGAGGAGCACACTGAGCATTCTGAAATATCTCGATAAAAGCAAGTTTGTAGTAATTTTCTATACTGCTGATTATGGCTGTGCAGAGTGTGAGGTTCTTGAGGAGCTGATAAAGAAGGAGGGGCTTGAAGACCTCATAGACTTGAAGATAGTGATTACTCATGAGGAGGAATCATTAGACCTTGCAGAGCAGCTAGGAATAGATACAGTACCACTCTTGGTAGTTAAGAAGGAAAATGGAGAATTTAGGATAGATGACTTTGATCCCCATGAACAGTTTAGGAAGCTCAAGGAAGTGATAAAGCACAGGATAGAACTCTACAACAAACTCAAGAAGCAGCATGATGAGCATGCAAGGAAGATCTCAAAGCTTCTAGGTAAGGAAGTAGTTGTTAATCCCAAGATTATCCCCCTCATTATAAAGCAGATAGATAAGTTTGGAAAGCCCTATTGCCCTTGCAGGATTAAGAGGAGCGAGAGGACTATATGCCCCTGCTTCTGGCATGTTGATGAATTAAAGCGTTATGGTAGATGCAAGTGTGGCCTCTTCATGGTTAAACACTAAACTATTTTAAGAAAGAAAGGGTAGTGAAATGCGAGGGAAGAGCTATGGCAAGTCCGTTTGATCTGCAAGCGGTATTCGGTCAGTTCCTACAGATAATACCCTGGGTAATGGTAGTAGCACTACTCCCAGTAATCCTGAAGAGCATAGTTGAGGCAGTCAAAGAGTTCAGAACATAAGGGGGGATGGCTATGGCAAGTCCGTTTGATCTGAGCCAAATATTTAACATGATCGTACCACTGATGGGCGTTATCCTAGTGGTAGTGCTGATAACCACGATCTTCAAAACCATCAGGTGAAGCGTTTAACAATAGATAGCAAAACAATCCAAAGCAAAGCACTCTTTTTTTAGTTCTTTCCATTTCTTCTAGGGGGTAAATTGCGGGATAAGGCTTACTGCAAAGATGAAGATCTATGCAGGTGTATATGCCTTTATTGTCCAGTTCACCAGGGCGTATTCTGCATTAATAAGGAGGAGCTTATGAAGCCAGAGATCAAATGCCCAGTGTGTGGGGCGATACTTGTCTTAATGCCCAAGGATCCCAACCTTATATGGCAAAGCCTGTTGTATAAGGAGATGCAGTTAATATTAAGAAAGATAGAGAAGGACTATCTAGGTGATAGATGATGAAGGGAGATGACTCCAAGAAGTCTAATGATAATCCAGGCAATCCGATAACACTTCCTCTCTTAATGAATGAAATAATAGACCTGAAGGAAAGAGTTTCGGCATTAGAGGCAAAAGTTGATATGCTTGTGCAGCAGAATAAGCAACTAAGTCTTATTCTCAAGTATGTTGTTACACCTCTCATAATGATTCTTGGAGCACTTATAGGGCTGAAAATAACACTACCATAGCCATGCCTCCAAAAGGATGGAGTAGGAAACTATGGAGAAGGATTCATTGGTGGTATGCATGGTTCATAGTGCTAGTACTGGTGGATGAATACATCAAGGAAGGCTATCTGATTAAGCTAAGCGATTTTCTCAAGCCATTGACTCACGAAAATCTCCTGCTCCTAGCAACACTAACCTATATTATAATGAATATACTAGGTTATCTCGGAGGTGTGAAACGTGGTAATCGGGATAATAGCTGATACCTGGGGAGTTTCATTTAGAAAGGTTGGGCTTCTTCTATCTCAAGGTCTTGATACCCAAGGATACAAGGCTGTGAAGCATATTGATGCTAGAATTCCTTTGCTTCCAGCAGGAAAATGGGCAAGGATGTTCTTAATAGGCGATACAGTCTATGCAGTATCGTGGAGATGGCATAGGTATCATGCTCATTTCTGTGATAAGTGCATTTGGTGGACTGATACACCTATAGACCTGGAGCACATTCCTGATAGTGAAGTTGAATTCGTTAATGAGTACTATTGCCCTATAGCGGTAACATGGTTTGATTGCCTCAGAATGAGGAATAGAGGGTTCAAAGTTTATGGAGTGGTTGGCAGACCCCTTAACTCAAAGGCAATCGAAAAAGCTCTTGAGACAAATGATGACACTTGGAGAAAGAAGCATGGTAAATACATTCTAACTATTGGAGGAGACCAAATACTTATACCACCAAAATACCCACGTAAGGGATTAGATAGGTTTGATGAAGCAATAGGCATGATAAAATCAGAGCTGAAGAAGAGGGGTATTAAGGTTGTAGCTGTTAGCAACTGGGTTTACTTCAAGAATGTTGATGTAAGGATACCTCTTGGTAGCCTTAGTGAAGAAGAGCTTTACCAACTCATAAAGCAAGCAGAGCTATTCATATTCCCAAGCAGATTAGAAGCATTTGGGGTTCCACCTCTTGAAGCTATGGCTTTAGGCAAGTTGGTAGTTCATGCTAATGCTCCTGCTTATAATGAGTTCACTATAGGCCTAGGGATTCCTAAGGATAAGCAGGTTGAAATCAAGGATTATGCTCCAGAGATAGGCAAGTACTGGCATGTGTATGACTACCCAGCTAAGGAGTTAGCAGATCTCATACTGTATGCATTAGATTTAAGTGAAGAGGAGAAGGAGAAGATAGGGCTTGAGGCTAGGATGAAGGCCCCCCAGTTCTATGACTATAACATAGCACAGAAGCTACTTGAGGTGTAAGAAAATGAAGGGTATAGAGGATTTAGCTGGTGTGGAAGAGAAAGAGGGAAATAGGCTTGAGTGGATTGAGGAGCATTTTGAGGAGCATCTAGTTATCAAAATCATTGATGCTGTTACAACAATCATAATAACGTTCATGGTTGTAAAGCTCTTTGAGCCTTACCTGAAGAGCAGCAGTTTAGCAGCACAGGCTGCCATACAGGCAATGATTAAGAGGGTGTGAACATGATTCATGTTCTCCTATTCGTCTGGGCATGGCTCTATACAGCAACAGTGGTAGAAGCCCAAGCAGCACAGATAATAGCCAAGACAGCTCCTCCTCCACCAAAGTCCTGTAGATGTAACTATATATAACGAAAGAAGGAGAGAAAGTAAGTGGTGATGCTCATGGAGAAGAAGGTTTATGCAGAGAAGCAGGCTAGGGAGATCACAGCAGATCCAAGCATCAATCTAAGGAGCAGTACTGAAGAGCTTAAAGCAAGAGTAGGGTGATCTCATGGGCTGGAAGCAGTACTACTATAAGACCTTTGAGGAGGAGTATAACAATGCCCAGAATTGGGGCGATCTTACACCCTTCAGGCTAACTATAGGAACTGATGTTTACTACGCTGTAGGGTATACAGGTGCTCCAGCAGGATGGAAGCTCTCTCCAAAAATACAACACCCCCAAGGCGTTAAGACAAGGATAACGGTAAGATATATCTTCTGGGTGGAAGCAAATGCAACAGGGAAAGCTGGCATTGGCATAGTTTTTTATAAGGACGGTGATACAGCTAAAGATCCAGATGGCAATGATCTGCATGGTGCTTCTCACAGCTTAGCTACTGCACCATCTGCTAATTTCGCTGAAAAACGTGAGCTTGTAATGGAATATGATGGAAGTAACAAGATAACATACTATGTTGATGGTCAGAAACTAAATGAAGCAACACTAGAATTACCTTTGGTGAACTTCTCGGTAGCTGTAGCAACTGATGAAGCTAACAATGGTGATGTAGGCATACTGATCTATGAAGTAATCGCAGAGTATTATGATCAGTGGGAGGATTGGATCAACCAGATATACGGGATTATGCAGTGGATGATGCCACTGATGATAGTGATAATGATGGTACCAATGTTAGTGTCTGCTTTCAGGCCTAGGGAGAAGAAAGAAGAGGAAAGAAAGATAATGGTTGTACCTGGGTGATAGAATGGCTGAAGTAGAGGTTACATCTGGGAAGGAGGCTCCTAGAAAGGTTGTGGAGGTAGTGGTTACTGGTGCTAAGAAGGCTGGGGAGGTTCTAGCAGAGTACGGGCCTAAAACTATAGAGTGGATAGCTACTGAGAAGTTCCCAAGGCTTGTTAGGAATATAGTATTTATGGCTATGGTTGGTGTGATGGCATATACCATGATAAGGGTGTTCACGGTAGTTACTCCAGCTGCTGAGTATGCAGCAGGACAGTTCGCCTCAATCGTAGGAACAATGATAACTCTTGCAGTACCAATAATGATATTCTTCCTAGTATTTGCAATAATAAAGGCTATACTGAGATGGGTAGCAGGGTGATAACATGGTACCACTATCACTCATAGTAGGGATAATATTAGCAGTGATGGGAGGAATAGGAGCTTACTACATGTGGCAATGGGGTAGTGCAGTAACCCAGGGAGTGCAGCAAGCTGCACCAGGCATAGGTGCTATGGTAGGAGCCTTAGGAATGGTGTTGTCTTTGCTACCTGTATTCATGATAATGATGTTCATGATGATGTTCATGAATATGTTCATGGGCCTAGCAAGGATTTAATTTAGAGGTAATGGATAGTGAGTAGTCTTGACTATGTGTTGAAGATAGTGGAGCTTGTTTTTGCAGCTATCTTCTCGTTTATGATAATCTACATGTTCTACTTGTTGTCATTATCTAGCCAGGTGCAGAAGCAGCAATACGTGCTGCCCCAGAGCTTTGTAACATATACTGAAATGGCAAAGAAAATAGAGGAGGGCAAGGCGTTTTCAGCAAGCAATAGATTAACAATAGCGGCAGGGGAATCTAAGGACATATTGATAGAGAACAGGTCTGGCAAGGACATTAAGATAGTAGTGGTTGAGATTACTACTCTCTCAAACATTAACATAGATATATACGATAATGTACATGTGGATTCACACGGTAATGCATGGATTATAAGAAATCTTAACCTTACATCATCGTATATCCCTAACGTGATAATAGAGGACAGCGGATCCTACTTTGGCGGGGAGCTGGTAGGGAATAAGCTGGGCTACGGCGGAAGCCCAAGCAGGGCAGTCGGGAGTGCTTCAGAGGTTGGGGAAACAGTAGTGGTTCCTGACGGGAACAACATAATGATAAGGATAACCAACACAGAGTCTCAAAACACAACAGTATCTGTGGTGATACTGTTCTATGAAGATTAGAGAAGTCATTGAGAAGCACGGAAGAGAACTGCTGAAGTACCCAAACGTTATCGGTTTTTCTAACATTCCACAGCCTAGGATAAGGAAAGGAAAGGTTATTCCAGAAGAGCGGGTTCTAAGAGTATATGTTACTAGGAAGGTTCCCAAAGAGCAGCTTAAGCCTTCAGAGCTTATACCTCCAGAAATTAAAGGAGTAAAGACTGATGTAGTAGAGATAGGGAGGATTAGGAAGCTCCAGGGTTTTAGGGAGCGTTACAGGCCTACTCCAGCAGGTGTTAGCACCTCAAGGGCTGATCAAACAGCAGCAGGAACAATAGGGTGGTTCATGGTGGATGAAGATGGCAACATCTACCTTCTTAGCAATAACCATGTATGGGCTAATGAGAACAATGCACAGCAGGGAGATAAAATAGTGCAGCCTGGAGTCCTTGATGGAGGTGATCCAGAGAATGATGTTATAGCAGAACTCTATGACTGGATAGACATAGACTTTACAGGCAATCCAAACACTGTTGATGTTGCTATAGCTACTCCCTTGGATCTATCACAAGTATATACCAGCATAATGGTTCTTGGTGGTGTAACAGGCAAAGCTGATCCAGTTCAAGACACCAAAGCAAAGAAAGTTGGAAGGAGCACAGGATATACTGAGGGTACAATAACTGATGTTAGTGCTACTCTTAACGTGGATTACGATTCTGGAACAGCATTATTCCAGGACGTATTCATAGTTGAGTCAGATAACGTTATAGTGCAGGGAGGGGACAGCGGAAGCCCAGTTCTTGATGAAAACAATAGGTTCCTAGGCCTGCTCTTTGCAGGATCAGATGATGGAAAAACCCTAGTAGCATGCAAGGCTAGCAACATAGAATCAGCCTTCCAGAGCAAATTGAACAAGAAGATATGGATATTGCTAGCTAATGCATGGCCTCCCTTTCAAAGAGAGATCCAGATTCATAAAGTGTTTCCCACTTCTTTGGAAGTTATGGCTATGTCTTTCAACATGATGGCTTATTTCTCAGCTTTCACGCTAATAGTCTTTTTAATATCCTCTATGGTTAAGGAAGCTCTAGACTTAGTGTAGCATGAGAATAAACTAAAACTGTATAGTATTTAAGTAAAGAAGCTATGTTAACATTGGGGTGTAATCATTGGGAGCGGTTGAATCATCGTTCACGGTAGAATTCCCAGCGAACAAAGAAATAATTAGATTACTTAATCATATTTTTATACGGTGGGATAATGTCTATTGTATGGGATGTTACACATAGCTATGAAAGGATATTAGCGAATGAAACCATAAGCGAGCTTAAAATAGATAATGAATTTAGCTTACTGCTAAGCTTCGGTTACCGAGTGTATGATGACAGGGGTAGCTATGTAGACGTTAAGTTTAAGCGTGGAGGTACAAACTTTGATGATCCACAGAAGGGCAGCTTTATATTCTTGAAAAACCACATGATAGTTCACCACCACTGGGCGAATATAGGCGGTGAATACTATAACGACATTGACCTGATAGCGATTTGGGAGAAGGGTAAAGGTGTTAAGATAGCGTATGAGTCAACAGAGGAATCCGTTGACATTGTACTTAACTGCTCTGCTACTCCGACAGATAACGGTGATGGCACATATTCATGCGGTAATCTAGTGATAAATCCAGTTGCTGGAACTGTTGAGGTGTCAGGTAACACCATAACGATAAGTGGGGGTTTAAATACCCTCATTGTCGTAAGCATAGGGATAGACAGCAAGCTTGATGTTGAAAATAATAAGATGGGCATAGCTAACCAAGACGGCGAAATAACGGCTTCGTCAGTAAGTAAAGGCATAAAAATAACTCTAGTGGGTGGAGCGACAGGATACTTAAGACAGGATGATTTCCCTCAACTGTATGAACTCATTGAAACCACTAACAATAGGTATCAGCATGGTGGACAATGGGCATTAGTTAACTCTAACGGCGTACAGATTCCGCTACTGCTTACATCATTCGGAACAACACAGAGAGATACGGATAGCGTTATGCGGGTAGGCTATAATATTGGTGATGCATTCAGAAGCACCGTGTATCTTAACTCAGACAGCGGTTTTAACAACACATACTTTATGCTGATACTTCCAGTAAGAACTGTATGGGGCTTTAAGGATAACCTTGTAGGATTTGCATTTGAAGGGGATTGTAGGAGAGCCAACGATACAAAAGTGGCGGAAGTATCGTATAGCGTAACGGTTGACTTAACTAATGCTAAGGCGATACGGTCAAGGTCGTTAAACGCCCTTGGTTCATTTACTGCTTATCAGGAAGCAGGCTTATCAATGTCATTGGTGCAAGGTGGCCCACCCAGAAAAATGGTTGATGGAACTAACGGTGTCAAGGTGTATCAAAACGGTTCATGGGTAACTAAATCATTGCCAGGCAGCGGTTATAACTATATGGACGGTCAGGCGTTTGAGTATATGCTTAAGGATATTCAAGGTAGCGTACAGAACATAAGCCTATCTGAGATAATAGTACCGAGAAGCCTAAAGACTAATAGAACAATAACATATAGGGTCGGAATTGGCTTTAACGGCGAAGCAGGAATATACCCCCGTACAGAATCTCAGTCATGGAGTAGTGGACAGTACATAAAGGAGATATTTCTGACTTATCACGGTAAACCTGATGACTTTGGCAGCACTTTAGAGTCTAAAGCGGAAGTACCATCAAGTCTAGACTCTTATGACTTCACAAAGGTAATTAACGATTCGTCAGCACTTCAAGCGTATGGATTTGATGATGGTCTTATATACAACACGTATAATGACACTTACGGGTTTGCATCGGACTTCATCAAGATACCTACACAGATAACGCTAACAATACAGCCACTCTAAGCCTACTAAACTAGGGCATATTAAGAATAAAAACTCTAAATTTGTGGTGGTAGTTATGGCAACTAGGACTGTTCAGGTTACAGCTACTCTGAAAGATAGTGAAGGTAATCCACTTAGTGGTAAGGACGTTAATCTATACTATAGAGAATCAGGTGCTTCTACATGGAATGATATTGGTACGAATCCACACACTACTGGTGCTAACGGGCAAGTAACTGATTCCATTGGTCTCACGGTACCTGGAACGTATGACTTCAGGGCTGAGTTCCCTGGAGATGATCAGTACGAGGCGTCTTCGACTGAGCTAACAAATCAGTCAATAAAAGCTAAGACTCAGATAACGCTAACAGCAACACCTCAGTAACTTTAGCGTAAACTTAGTAAGGAAAGCAACACATAGAATTATGGGTGAGGCTAATGCCAACACTGAAACTTACTGCTAGGCTTACTGATGGTGAGGGAAATCCTCTTAGTGGCAAGACTATTGAGTTCTATAAATCAACTGATAACATTAATTTCACATTGATAGCTGCGAAGACAACTGATGAAAACGGTGCAGCAGAGACAACAGATGAAATAACATCCTATGGCACATATTACTACAAGGCAAGGTTTCCAGGGGATGAAACATATGAGGCTTCAGAAGCTACAGCATCATATACTTACAGCTTTGACTGGGGCCTGGTAGTGCAGATGTTTATGCAGTGGCTACCCTGGATACTGATGATAATGCTCATAACTCTAATGGTCTCACTATTAACTGCTGCATTAGGGTAAACCAATCTTTTTTTAAACATTTAAGTGCTTCTCTACACCAACCTATAGTGTAGTAATACTTATTAGTCTAGGACAATGTGCTTAACCACTATGGGTTTCTTTCCTAATTTTTTCGCTTCTATGACTACTTGAGTATAGAGGTTTTGTATCGCCATTCTGATTACTTCACTACGGTTTACCTCAAGCCTAGTCTCTAACTCATTGAGCTGTTTAATGATGTGTTCATCAGCCTTAAACGTGATTATTCTCATTCTTTCACCTCTTTAGGCCTCAGAATTGGAAATCTCAGAGTCAATTTCTTGGAGCCTTGTAAGTATTTTTCTTAGCGTTTTCCTTAATGTGTGTAGTGGAAATTTCTCAAGGTTTATTCTTGGTATGTCGTCATTAATTATCTCTACTTCTAATGCTTCATCATATACCATAACTAAGGCTCGGACTTTGAAACTTAGAATTTCGGGTTCTTGGGAATTGGGGGCTTGTTCGGTCATGGTATCACATTTAATACTTGAAAGGTATTTAAAAAATATTACTGTCATAATACATAGGGCCTCCTAAAGAATACTTATAAGAATCCAAGGCAATAAATAGATATGGGTGTAAGCACATGCAACCAAAAACCCTCATAGTTGAAGACAAGATAACTGAGATAGAGGCTACAATAGCTAAGCTAAGTGCAGAGGGCTACAGAAGAATAGAACTGCACTTCTTCGGCTCAAAGCTCCATGAGAAAAAGAGGCTCCAGGAGAACGTGGTACTGATAAGGGCATTCAAAAGGTAAGGTGTAGAGAATTGCCCAACATCAAGGTTCCTGAAGAGCTTTACAGCAAAATCAAGGAGCGTGCAGAGAAAGAGAACAAGGCTATGTGGGAGGTAATACAAGCTACTCTTGATAAGATGGAAGTTGGTGATATACAGATAAATCTACCAAAGCCAAAGTTCATAAGGCTTCATTACCCTGCTTGGTGCATACTGGGCCATCACAAGATTGATCCTCAGAAGTATAAGGAGAAATATGGTAGGGATCCCTATGCCCTGTGGTTTCCAGGGCTAAATGGTGTGATCTGCATAGATTGCTTGATAAAACATGTGTTCACAGAAGAAACACAGGCAAAGACTTTAGCTAAGCTTGAGGTGGAGATAAGGAAGCTGAGGGCAATTAAGAAGCAGTTGAACAAGGATGTGGAGGAGCTAGCTATCAAGTACAGCTTTTCAGAGCTTCTAGTAGGCTTGAGAGAGATTATTGATGATTTAGATGCTAGGTTGAAGACGCTCAATGATTTAGCTATTGAGTATGCTTTCTGCAAGGATGATCCAAGCTGTGAGGAGAAGAAAAGAGAGCTTAACGAGTTGAAGGCAGAGCTTGAGGAGATGAAGAAGAAGCTAGAGAAACTAGAAATGCCTAAGTCATGGATAAAGAAAGGTCTTGAGAAGATGGGTATAGTTGTGAAGGTACCAAGGAGGAAGAAGGAATGGGGCGTAAGCGGGAGAGGGTTCTGGAGGTAAGGCATAGGCTAGAGAAGAAAATTCATAAACTTACAGATGGCAACATAAGAGAGTATGCCTATGATCAATATTTTCTTTCCACATACATTCATATACCAAAATCATGGATTGAAGAAGGCTATACAAGGTTCAAGCTCATAGCTGTGGATAAAGTCCACTCCTTTCTGATAGTTCCTGAGAACATATCTAGGCAAGAAATCATAGAGCTTAGGAGAAAGCTAAAATCAGTGCTCAAGCAGGTGAAAGAATGAGTTGCATAATATGCCTTGCAAAGGGAAAGAGAGTAAAGGCAACAAGGAGCTACTATGGCTACGCTCTCTGTGAGCAGCACTATAGGGAAGTCATTGAGAAAGGTATAGACCCAGAGGAGTTAGAGGAGTATGTTATAGAGGCTCTAAGGAGGCTGGGGCTATGAGCTGCTATGCTTCACCAGAAGAATGGAATAGAGTTCATAGGACAATACATGAACTAATGCTTAGAATAACAGGTATCAAGCCTAAGAACGAATTCCATAAAGCTGCAATTGAGGAGCTACTGAAAGAACTCAATATGCTTCGTGAGGACATTCACACTTTCAGAAAGGATGAAAGGATTTGCTGGGAAGAATTCTGGATAAGGATAGAGAGCATTAAAAAGAGGATGAAGCATTTAGAGCAGGCCTAGCTCCCTAGCCTTTTTCTCTAACTCTCCCCATAGGAACTCAAACTTAGGTCTCTCATACTCTACTCCATATACCACTGCTATCTTCTTCTCTGGGGGCATTCTTCCATATACTTGGAATAGGATTTCTGGGTTTTCCCAGCCAAGTATTTCTGAGACCAAACCAATATTCCAATCGGTAGCGTGCAACAGAGTCATGGCTGCCGTGTGTCTCCATACATGGATTGGATGATGCATAGCGTATTCGTATTTCACAGAGTTCTTATCTAGGACTTGCCCATAGATCTTCTTTAGTGTCCTCCTGAGCCATTTCAGCTCCTTCTCTGCTATCGGTAGCCTACCCTTGATATAGCGGAAGTAGATTCCTGACTTGATGGGCTTCTCCCACTGCTTCTTGCCATGCCTACCTTTCTCCCGAGTTATTGCAATCACTGCTGGGATCTCCTTACCATTAACCTTGATCTTCCTCTCCTCAAACCTTGCATTCTTTAATGCCTCTGCTCTTGAGCCAGTGTAGAACAGGAACATTACTGCTGCTCTGAACAGCTCGTACTCTTCAGCTTTGAGCATCTTCCTAGCAGCTTTAAGCATATTGAACCTTTCCTCCTCATTGAACCATGCTAGATGAGCAATTTTAGACTTGTAGCGTTCCAATGTTAATATAGCAGGTGGTTGTTTCTCATTGAACTTATACCATAGCCTCAAGTGGGCCTTGTAACTTTCAAGCGTCTGCTTAGCATATTTCTCCCTAGCTGAAGCCAAGAATTCTGTTAGCTTATCCTTGCCCTCTCCCTCCAATAGCTGGAGAGGATGAATGTTTAGCTCCAAGCAGACCTTATGGATTGTTCTAACAATGTCTTCTGCTGTCGTAACGTTACGTGCACGTAACCAGTCATAGAACTTCTTAACCTCTTCAAGCTTCAGGAAGTCCTCAAAGCTTGTTGGAACTGTTCCTAGCTTAACAAGCTTCTCCTTCTTGGCCCTCTCCTTTTCTTCTTTCTCCTTCTTATATTGCTCCTGTAGTTGCTTTGCTGATACCCCCTGCTTCTTGAGCCAGTAGAAGAGGCTTCTTCTACTAACACCAAACTTCTTAGCTACCTCTTCAGCAGGTATTCCTCTACCAAGGAGTTCAAAGACCTCTTCCTTTCTTTGGTCTAGAACGAGTGTGATTCCATAAGACTTGAAGTTTTTTGTTTGAGTTTTCCTGGGCATGTGTCTCAGACCTCCAGACATGTAAAGTATTGCACTCTAGGTATATAAATCTTACTACGTCTGTGCTGAGGTGCAAACCATGAACAGTAAACACTTATATATTTATACAAGGAATAATACACTTGGTGAAACACTATGCGTAACCTACGAGGCCAGGGACGGCAAACTCTACTTCAAGAAAGAGGGGTGACTGAGTGATGTCTACTTACACTATTTGGGTTTGGGATGATTACGGCAGGACGCAGCTGATTGAGGAACATGATTCATTGGATGACGCTGTTAGCGAGACTAAGAGGTTTAGGCCTGAGTGGCGGGAAATAAGGATATATGAGCATAGGGGCAAGAAGCGGATTCTGGTGCACAGAGAGCTGCGTGAAGGTGTCGCTGTATGCATAAAAAGGGAAAGAGAGGCTGGTTACAGCTTGGTTCAAGTAAGTAACTTCTGCGGCGTGCCGCTCTCAACAGTAAATGAGATCCTCAAGAAGGGGTGAGCAGGGATGGATGTTGAAGAAGTTGTTGAGCAGTTAAAGGATATGTGCAAGAAATGGGGATCGGTTGATATTAGTGTTGTTAAGGGTGAGGTGGCGGTAGGTTGGCCCCCGTGTTACACAGTCTCTTGCGAAAGTTACGGTATCATAGCCAAACCGAACGGAAGGATTGCGGATGTGGTGGCCTACGGCCTAAACGAGGCCGAGATTGAGGAACTGTTGAAAGTTCTTCGTGACATTGAATGCATTAATATCCTCAGAAAGAGGGGGTGAGCTGAGGCGTGAGTGAGAATATTAGGGTGATTCTTGTGTGTCTTGTTCTGGCGAGTTCAGGCGTTTAATATGGATGAATCGTGTGCATGTTCCGCAGGTTGACAGGGCTATATAATAATATTTTTACAAATTTGCACTCTTATATCCACTTCTCACGGAACACCAACACACCTTGGGTTCCCAAAACAAATCAATGAGAAAACACTTTGCACTCAACATCATAATCCTTTGTTTACGTAATGTTTAGATGATGATGTGGGGTTAATCAATTCTACTTGATTTTGCACTAGCGGGAGTGCAAATTGAGTGCAATCTTCATTCTCTACATAGCAAGACCATTATTTTATGGGCACCCAGACCCATATGGGCATGATGTCCCAGTCATGGTTTTGATGATGTCCCAGTGCAAGGTCTGATGGTGTCCCTCATCAGAATGCATGTTCTTTTATTATGTGCTATCTCTATAAGCTCCTGTTTCTGTTAACCAGCCCTCGATCTGTTATGGTATACATTATGGTATATCTCAGTAAAACCATGAAATGTTTTTGAGTGTATACTGCTTTCATCATGTATTTCTATTCTCATTTCCTGTGTAAGGTATTCTATTAGGTGATATTGGGGGTATGCTTTCTAGGATGATGTTGCGTAATAAACGGTATTCCCTTATGTTACCATTAGCAAAGAGGAAAGTATATAATTCGGCATACTATAGCACAACGTGAGGTGTATCCAGGTATGCATACTCTCCAAACCAAGGTTCCAGATAGAATAGGCGTTCTCTTTGAAGAGGTATGTAAAGAGAAAGGGAAAACACCCTATCAATGCCTTAAGGAGCTTGTCTACAAGTTCCTCATAGAACAGGGACATCAAGTATACGAGGATGCGCCTATTGAGGCAAGGATAGAGATTCTAAAGCAGAGAGTGGATAGGCTTGAGGAGCAGGTAGAGCAACTAATGCAGGAGCTTGAGAA
>Ga0180298_1000105_pt1 | contig 16908 bp, 20 predicted proteins | sample GuaBasSediGuay13_FD_121800 | JGI IMG/M metagenome (GOLD analysis project Ga0180298, IMG submission 121800) | Subseafloor sediment microbial communities from Guaymas Basin, Gulf of California, Mexico - Guay13, Core 4488-10 , 4-6 cm | ecosystem: Environmental > Aquatic > Marine > Hydrothermal...
CCTACAGTGATATTGGTGTAAGGGCGAACCGGTGTGTTCGCCCAAGAGTCCACAGTAATATTGGGTGTAGGGGCGAACCTGTGTGTTCGCCCAAGAATCAGTCTGCGTAACATCAGTTAATTATAATCAAACGATTTCAAAATAGGAGAGACAAGACGATGTTGACAGAAAGTCAAAATGAAATGATATTCTATAATAATCAATCACTTATCAAATTAGTGCCGATTGTTTCACCGACTTTTAGGCCTTCGGCCGTTGAAGCATTACCACCACGGGTATTGGGCTTACATGAAGGGCAAGGTTGGATGAGTGAAGAGTTTAATGATTCCTTACCCGATGAATTTTGGTTGGGGGAATAATGAAAGAGAAAAGGTTTCTATTAGGAAGTGCAAATTAAATTTTAATTGGGTTTAAAACTCAATCAACCCTTAGCTGATATGATTACAAGTCAACAATCAAACTGGCACACGTTTTAGCTGTTATTCAACTTTATCACTAGGGAGCACTCACATTCCTCAACTTTTATCTTCTCAACAACGTCACATCGACAAAATTAATGATATTATTAATCACCATGCCAAACCGCATGATTTTTTAGCGGTAAAAGCAGAATTAGCCGGTCAACTTTTTCCAAAACCCAATGGGGGCTATTGGAATCATATTCAGGAAATGAAAGATTCAGTGAGGGGACTGAAACGTGCTATACGTGCTTTGAAAGGCAGTCTTAATGATCCAACGCATTCTCAGGAAATACGATGTTCTGTCATTTCGCAAATCAAAAAAGCAGAGCATATTTTGACAAAAATGAAAAATACCCTTGCTGGACAAGAGTTGGAGGTTTAGTCATGAATACTAATAAAATGAATCCGATACTTCAAAAAATGTTGTCTTCTCGGCGTTCCGATATTTTAGAGGGATTAAGACAGATTAAAGCGGATAAAAACACGCCACCGCAAGGGCAATTGTTGGCTAGAGGACTAGAATTGTTGCGATTTCCAGATGCAGATATTCGAGAAGAGGCCGTTTTTGCCTTTGGATTGCATTGGCAATGTGAAGAAGCTTTTCCTATTTTGTTAAAGATGTTAGCAGGAGAAGAATCCGATCAAGTTGTGCTTGAAATAGCCGCTCGTGCTATCGCAACTTATCCAGAAATCAAGTCGTCTGAAAAAACGCTGGCTTTAAATACGTTAGCAAAAATGGCGTTAAATGCGAATAGTGATCCGGAATTACGAGGCATTGCTTACTTGAGTGCTGAACGTCTGGCCAATAAAATAAAGGATACACAATGGGCGAACACCGATGAAGATATTGAGGCACTTGATGTTGATTGGAATTGGTTACAGACTTTAATTCGGTATAAGCCAAGTACGTTGATGGCTGTGAGTTAATCGGTTATGAACCTTTGAAATTAAACACCTATTTTCACAAGCGTTTGCTCTGATTTGAGAGCCAATATCAAATCGCCCATTGGCCTACAGCCATAGGTGTTCTGGATTTTGATGGATGCCTCGTATATAGCGTTTCCCGATTGAATGAAGTACAAATCATTATCGTTCCAAATTTATTTTGCGGCCTGATCGGAATGCATGTTATTTTGCGGCCTGATCGGAATGCATGTTATTTTGCGGTTCGAACTTCTTAATATAACTGTACTTGATTCAATCGGGAAACGCTATAAAGTGCTAGAATGGCAAAAATAACGCTTATGAAAAAAGCTCATAAACTGGGGATTTGGTGCGTACAAATACCATTCTAAAAATCGGTATGATTTAAAGTCTCTCATTTTGAAAAATAAATATTAATCAGCGTAAATCATGACAATCAGTTTAATCAGCGTTCTATCAGATTTTTAGATAAAGTCAACAAAGTCCCTCAGTTTTTGAACTCAGGAACTTTTTTTATGTCCAATGAGAGTATTAGATATAAACATAATAAGAAAAAAACGTATTTGTTTAGCCCAACGGTGCTTCGGCGACTCTGCCTCCAGCACATCGAAAAAAAACAGCACGAATTGACGGATTGCTCATCATTTGTGTCATGGCTTGAATTATTCCTTTGAGTAAGGAAGGCGCACTGGCATCTCTTGCACTGGCTGGTGTTCGGACGTAATAGATAAACCTTTCGACTGACATTTGCTCAAAGCCCACTCATACCAATGGGTTCCAAGATTAGCGGTCACACCATGCAGGAAGATGCTCAATACAACAGTCGTTAACACGGCCATCATAATGGTCTCAGTGCCCGGCAAGGAAAATTCTTCCACTATCAGCAACACGAACAAAATAGAAGCGAGACCACGAGGCCCAAACCAACCGACAAATGCCTGTGTTTCAGGGCGCAAATGTTTGCCTAACAAGCTGAGCGATACGGGTATCATCCGCACCACAGTCAGGCTCAGAAGGCAGAATAACACTATCCACCAAGTCGTACCCGTTATCACTATCGGTAACATCAAGGCCCCAAAAAACAGAAAAACCAGTAAATTGAGTAATTGTCCTTCTGATTCTGCAAATTCGTAAAGACAATCACATTGATCAGTGGTGACATTACCGAAGGTGAGGCCGGCAGTAAAGGCGGCAATAAAACCATTTCCTCCGATCAACTCAGCACCAAAATAGGCTAAAAATGCTAAAGCGATCACGGACAGATCACGAAAGCTATGATTCACCCATTGGAAACGGATTGATAAGTTTAGTAATTTTGCGCCCACCAGTCCCACGATTATCCCGGCAAGCGGGCCAAGAATGAGTTGTTCAGAAACAAACACCACCCAATAGGATGCCCCCTCTCCACTATGACTGCTAGAAGGGGCGGCAAGAAATGCAAATATCAATACGGCTGGCAGTGCAATACCATCATTCAAACCGCTTTCCACATTCAACGTCTGACGGATCCGAACCGGTACCTTGGGACTGCTAACCACGGCCTGTCCAAGCGCCGCATCGGTAGGTGCTAGAATGGCCGCTAACAAGGCGCATTCCCAGAATAACAGATTCGGGAACATCAAAGTTGCGAGTATTGCGCCGAACACAATGGTGAGTGGCATTCCAATAAGCAACAAACGTACTGGTAGATCATGTTCTTTACGCAGTAGGCGCAAGTCGATTCGAGCTGCATCGGTAAACAGCACCAAGATCAATGTGATCTCAGCTAAGATATGAATAAATGTATTATTCACTTCCACTGGCAGCAGCCCTAGGGAGAGCAAGAAGCCAAACAATACAAATACCATAGGTGGTGTGATAATGCTCCGCTGTGCCCGTCCCGATACCAATGCAAAGGCGAACACAGCCAAGAGTACTACCAAAATGCCTAACTTATCCATATTTGTTCTCCTGGCTAGTGCAGGAAAGCGGAAATAGAAAGACCATCCAGCCACTCAGCCAACAGCTAAAGCAGTTGTCTAAAAGCTCAAGTCACCTAAAGGTGACTAACATGCTGCCAGTTTTTGCTAAAACGGGCAGCTTTAAATGGATTTTTACTTTCAAAAAAGCGCAAATTATATTTAGCTTCGCTGACCTCCGGTTCACGCTTTCACGCTAAAGTTTCGCTCCGCGAAACTTTAGCGTGAAAAGTTGCGCGCAACTTTTGCGTGAAATGGTGAATAGTTTATAACGGTGAATAGTTATTACAATTTAGTTATATAAATGATTCTAAAAATACGATTATGGGGATGTAGTCACCTTTAGGTGACTTAAGCTTTTAGACAACTGCTTTAGCTGTTGGCTGGCTGGTCTGGTCTGATCATTTCTGCTTTACTGCACTAGTGAGTCGCTTAGATCAAGTCGGCATCAGAATGAATTTCGACTAAGCTGGGGCCGTCGTGGGCCAATGCTTGTGAAATGGCGGCATCAAGTTCTTCTTTCTTCGTCACCGTTATCCCAAGCGCGCCGCAAAGGTTGGCATATTCAGCAAAATCGGGGTTATGCAGGGAGGTTTGCCACACATCCCAGTTGCCTGCCTTTTGTTCCTTGCTGATTTTACCTAACTCATTGTTACGTAACAGAATATGGGTGATATTCATCCCGTATTTAACGGCAGTAGTCACTTCAGCCAGGTATTGACCGAATCCGCCATCCCCGGAAACCGACACCACTGGTCGCCCTTTAAAGCGAGGCTCGTCCTCTTGCGTGGCGGCCCAGGCCCCCATCGCTGCGGGAAAGGAAAAACCAATCGATCCGAGGTAACCTGACATCAAGATCGATTGTTGCTTACACTCGAAATAGCGACCAAAAGAATAGGTATTGTTTCCGACATCAACCGCGATGATGGCATTATCTGGAACCCGTTGTGTCATCGCGGCAAAGATTGCAGCGGAGTTGACTCCTTTGCCCCGATCATCTTGCGCTCGCCTTTCCTTCTCTTGCCGCCAGATATCCCAACGTGCCGCCAAATCAGAACGCTGATCGACCGTATTGATCTTGCCCGCCAATTGCTGCTTCAGGATGCCACTGGTTACGCCGATCTCACCCCAGACGGGCACATCTACGGCATGAAATTTACCCAGCATCATGGGATCAAAATCGACCTGAATGGTTGGCTTTTTAGGCGTTATTCCTGTGTGGTTACTAAAGCTGGCCCCAAATACTAAGAGACAATCTGACTGATTCATGGCCCAACTCGCAATCGGTGTACCACTTTTACCTAGCACACCACCTGCCAAAGGATGGTGATCCGGAATCAAACCTTTGCCCTTGAAAGTGGTGATCACGGGACTGTTTAACCTCTCGGCAAGCTCAATGATGCCGGGCATACTGGAATGGGCACCGTGGCCAACAATAATCACGGGTCGCTTGGAACGTGATAGCAACTCGACGGCCTTATGGATGGATTCAGCCGGCGGTGAAATCTCCCTTGATGTGATACGCCCTTCTGGGCTACCCGCTAATACGCCTTCCTTGGCGGCCAGCTTTGGCACCTCATCGGGAAACACGAGATGAGAAACACCCCGGTTCAAAATAGCACTCTTACAGGCCAGATTCATTAATTCGGCATGTTTGCTATTATGCAAAGCCGTTTGCGCCCATTGTGCCACTTTGCCATAAGCCGCCATCAGATCGACTTCCTGGAAAGCACCCGGCCCCATCACCTGAGTCTCCACCTGCCCTGTCAAGGCAATCACCGGGGAACGATCAACATTGGCATCCCAAAGTCCCGTTAGCAGGTTGGTAGCCCCGGGCCCGGCAATTGCTAAACAGGCCGCAGGCCTTCCAGTAAGTTTGCCATAGGCCGAACAGGCAAATGCAGCGGCACCTTCGTGCCGGATGCCATAAAAGGTTATTTCGCCAGCCTCTTCCTGTACGCGCAGTGCGTCGGCAACTCCCAGATTAGAATGGCCCACCATCCCAAATACGTGTTTGATCCCCCAATTCACCAGGGTTTCCATCATCACGTCACCGATGGTGCGTACATGGGGAGTATCCACCGGTATACCGAGGTAAACCCCGTCTTCGCGTACCTCTACATCGAAAGTTTCAACGCCATCATCATAACCTGGTGCTTTCCCGGTGATAGGATCATAGTCCCAGCCGTGCCAAGGGCAACGCAGAACGCCGTTCTCAATAGCGCCTTCACCTAATGGCCCACCTTGGTGAGGGCATTTGTTGTCAAGTGCTGCGTACTTGCCCTCATGATGCGTTAGACAAAAGGTGCGATGATGACAGGTCACTGGTTTTACCCGTCCTTCGGGCAATTCGTTAATATCCAGGACTTTCTCCCAGACAATTTTTTGTTTATTAGAAGCCATATTCATTTCTCTTTTTCATTTTAACAATGTCACAGAGGAGGTGAAATCCGTTTTTTTCCAAAGTTTAAACGCCAAAAACTCCGGTTGATTTGGAGTTTGTGTGATAGAGCTACGAAGGCTGACGAATTAATTCATTTTGGTCGGTATGTTCAAAAGTCTTACCGTAGATTTCAAGCACGGTGGTTTCGGAATATGAGAGCCGATCATCCTTTAATGTGAGTTTGTGACGAAATTCTGTCGTGCGTGCGGTTTTTTGCATGAAAGGGGATTGGACTATTCCCCAGTTTTCATCATTCAGGCTGGCAAAAACCTCAATTTCTACCTTTCCGTCCGAGGAGGTTGGGCCTTTATATTCCCCTCCAGCGAGTACACATACGCCTCGCGGGATAACAAGAGAGTGCATGACGATTTTTGACTTGGGATCCCACATCCAATAGCCTGTTTCATCGTGAAATACCTCATTATTGGATTGATGAGAAACCACTTGATGGTAGCGCACTACGGATAAGACTTGCGATTCTGCATTGGTTACGTCTCCAATTGCTGTGTAAGCAATGGTTTCATAATAGGGATTCTCCTCTTTGGCAGCGTCCGATGTTGGGGCGATATCAAGTCCCTTATCCCCTTTCCAATGGCCAATTAACCCCTTCAAGGGCCCATAATCAAGACTATTAACATCACTCATATTTAATTCTCCTTAGTAAGAAAAATGTGAAGCAAAATCAATTTTGCACGGAAAGAGCAAACGCAAAATCAATTTTGCACGGAAAGAGCAAACGCAAAATCAATTTTGCACGGAAAGAGCAAACGCAAAATAACATGCATTCCAAGAGCAAACGCAAAATAAATTTGGAACGAAAAGAGCAAACGCAAAATAACAATGCACTCCAAAAGCAAAATAACAATGCACTCCAAGATAGAAATGCAGCCCTAGCCTAAGTTCACGCCACCATATTCAATGCCGGTTAAATGGGCCATTTCTCTATTCCAGGTGGTTAAGTCATCTATACAAAATTGGTTTAAATGATTGTGTCCACAGGCCCGTGCCATGACTTGCATTAACTCTGTTGCGGCACTAAAAAAGTTATTGAGGCGCTGCGCGGCATGATCAATTTTCATGCGCGAACGCAATTCGGGTTTCTGGGTGGCGATACCCACTGGACAATTATCAGTGTGGCAAGCACGCATGCCGAGACAACCAATTGCCTGAAGGGCGGCATTAGATACTGCAATGGCATCTGCACCTAAGGCGAGGGCTTTGACAAAATCGGCAGGTAAACGGAGTCCGCCTGTGATCACAAGTGATACGTCACGTTGCCCCTTCTTATCAAGATAGCGTCTGGCGCGTGCTAAGGCTGGGATCGTGGGTACGGAAATATTGTCGCGGAACAATAGGGGGGCTGCGCCTGTGCCACCACCACGACCATCAAGGATGATGTAATCGACTCCAATCTGGAGGGCCGCTTCAATATCACGTTCAATGTGCTGTGCGGATAGTTTGACTCCGATGGGAATCCCCCCGGTTGCTTGACGCACTTCTTCTGCAAATTCACGATATTTATCCAGATGTTCCCAATCTGGGAAGCGTGGCGGGGAAATGGCTGATTCGCCTTCATTCAAACCACGCACCTGAGCAATCTTGCCTTTAACCTTATGGCCGGGCAGATGACCGCCAGTACCGGTTTTGGCCCCTTGACCACATTTAAAATGGAAGGCTTGCGTCTTTTGGATTTTATCCATTGAATAACCAAAGCGGGCGGAGGCTAATTCATAAAAATAGTTGGAATTGCTGGTTTGTTCATCTTCCAACATCCCCCCTTCACCAGAACAAATACCGGTTCCAGCAAGTTCGGCACCTTTTGACAAGGCTATCTTGGCCTCTTCTGATAACGCGCCATAGCTCATATCAGAAACGAACAGCGGAATAGCCAGCTTCAAGGGCTTTTTGGCATTGGGGCCAATGATAACCTGAGTCTTTGTAGGGTCATTATCTAGTAAGGGCACTTTATGCAATTGGGCCGTGAGTATTTGGATATCATCCCATTTGGGCAATTGATCACGCGGTACCCCCATAGCGGAAACACGCCCGTGGTGTCCAACTTTGCTCAAACCGTGTTCGGCAAGATGTTGGATATACTGATAATGTGGTTCTGAAGGGCCGCCGTGCAAATCGGCATATAAACCTTGATAAGCATCACGATTATAAGCCTGTGGATTATCTTCTTCCCAAGCTTTGATCTCATCTTCGTCTACCCAGACGGCATTATCTTCTACCCAAGCCTGAAAACGATGCTGGCGTTCACTTGGGTTGTATGAACTCACGCCTGTTTTGTAGCAATAGTCCCAATTATGAACCCCGCAAATCAGGTTTTGGCCTTCAATATGTCCATCGGACAATAAGGCACCACGGTGCATACAACGACCATATAGCACTGATACCTGTTTTTCGTTTTCCCAACGAATAACCACTAAATCAACATTAGCCACCAGTGCATAAGCTGGCTTCAGTGGTTCAAGTTCATTCCATTTAGCAACTTGGACTTTCTTCATCCCATTTCTCCAATTGGTGTCATTAAATCATTTCTGATTATACTGTCCACCGTTATAATTTGCGCTTTTTCTGTTAGTCACCTTTAGGTGACTTGAGCTTTTAGACAACTGCTTTAGTTGGCCGTTAGATGTCAAAAAGCGCAATTTATGACGGTGCTAAGTAAGTACTGAAGCACAAATAAACAGGTATTTTACAACAAAGGGCAACCACAAGGGATTGCCCCTACACAATGATGTCATGTAGGGGCAATCCCTTGTGGTTGCCCCCTTTCTGTTTTTTTAAATACCTGAAAATTTATGGTTCAGTACTTATATAACCGTTGAAAAGTCTAACGTATATGAATTTTCAGAATATAAATTTTGCTTCTCATTGTCGTAGAGACGCGATCGCGAAGCGTCTCTTGCCTCGCGTTTCTTGCCTCGCGTCTGTGCGATGTAGAGACGTGATGCTCGTAAGACGCGATGCACCGCGCCTGTTGTGTTATCGCGTCAAAACATCCAAGAGACGCGATGCCTCGCGTTTCTACATACAATGGTGTCATTTGACTTTCATTTGCCGATTCTCCACCATTTTTTGTAAAATGACATGCGAAATGGTGGCGAGCCCTTAAACTGCGTACTATGCGTGGCACGATTTTCAAAGCCGCATTCAGTATCATGATTGTATAAAATACAATAGCTTACGTGGGTTCTTTTTATTCCTTATGATGGTGGGCAAGCGGGCAAATCGGAAGGGGGTAGATTTTAACCCGCTTACTCACCCTACAAATCACCAATCAATAGGCGTTTTACCCCATTTTTCAAGATATTGATTCGCTTGACTAAAATGTTGGTTGCCAAAAAAGAGTTTAGCCGACAAGGGCGATGGATGGGCCGATTTTAAAACCAGATGTTTGCTGTCATCGACGATTTTACCCTTCTGTTGAGCATAGTTCCCCCAGAATAAAAACACTACCTGTTCTTTTTCTTCAGAAATTAAACGAATCACGGTATCCGTAAATTGCTCCCAACCTTTGTTGCGATGTGAAGCCGCTTTACCCGCCCTAACCGTCAATATGGCGTTTAGAAGCAAAACACCTTGTTTTGCCCAACGTTCAAGGTTGCCTGATTTTGAAATGTCTTTTCCTAAATCGCTTTGAATTTCTTTGAAAATATTTTTCAAAGAGGGCGGGATTTTCACACCCTCATTGACAGAAAAACATAATCCATGCGCTTGGCCTTCGCCATGATAGGGATCTTGTCCAATAATGACGACTTTGATCTCTTCAAAAGCACAACACTCAAACGCATTTAAAATCAACGGGTTAGGCGGATAAATCGTCTGCGTTTTCAACTCATCATTGAGAAAGGCGATTAACTTTTGAAAATACGGCTTGTCATATTCTGACGCCAATTTGTCTTCCCAAGTCGGAGGAAGTTGTATTAATTCATTCATTTCGTTTTCCTTGTGGTTACCCATGTTTTCAATCAATAATTGAAGGGTAGCCAAATGGCCTTAGATTGCCTTGATATGCAAAATCAAGAATACTGGATCGCATCCAAACTGATAACGGATTCATTACCAACCACCTCAGCACTGTGAACCGCGCCTTTGGGTATAGCAATGGTATCACCCGCTTCTAATATCACCGTATTGCCCCCCATTTCTAACTTAAAACGTCCAGCCAATACGCCATCAATTTTGTCCACATTATGGGTGTGAGGTGAAAAATAAGTCCCCGGTGGATAAATATAACGGCTGACAACATAACCGCCTTCTTCAAGTGTGCGGCGCATTGCCGCTTCCGTTAATGGGCCATTTTCTGCTTCATTCCAATGTTCAACTGCCATTTCGTATTCCTTTATGTTGTTGTGACATGCTAACGTTTTATACTCACTTATTTAGCTGTTTTATGGGCTTGCGCGATGGAATCTCCCTAGGCTGTTGATTAGGAACTTCTTTTGAGGAGTATTTTTAGCTCAGCTTTCCTTCGTTTCATGCTGGTTTTATGTCAAGATTACTTATAACGCAAGAGACGCAAGAGACGCAAGAGACGCAAGAGACACTTCGATTTTTTTTGATAAAAGAGTGTCTTTAGCGTCTTTAGCGTCTTTAGCGTCAAAGCGCGTTTATTTTTTTTAATCGCAAGAAAACCAGTTGTATTCGACATAAAACTCGTCTGAAACGAAGTTCAGCGTAGCTAAATAAACACATCAAAAAAAGCTCTCAGTCAACACCCTAGATTCTCCTACAATAACGATAATGATCAACTTGTAATGCTGCCCCAGCGGTGGTATCGGTTTCACAATAACCACATTTACGATGATAAATATCGGTTTTTAATACCTCATAAGTGGCATCCCGATAGCAATAAGAACTGAAAGTATGCCGATCTTTTTCAATGAGAGCCTTTTTGAGTTTCGTCCTTATTTTTCGTAAAGATACAAGTCATGGTTACGAGCGACATCGTGTGGTGAAGTACTATAACCCAAACCCAAGCCTAACTCACGCATAAGATTACGCCCTTGTTCAAGGCTCAGTTCCGGTTTCACTGGCTGGGTTGGTTTTCGATAACTGTCAAGATAATGCGCTAGTGCTATGTATATGATTTCGGAAATGGTTTCGCCTCTTTGCATTGCAAGAAGTTGAGTTTGTTATTGTAACTCAAAAGTAATTTTAATCGTCAATTCCAAGGGAAATGTTTTTTCTAACATAATTCACTCAGTTGTTAAAAATGTTTAAAAAAAAGGCGAACCCACAGGTTCGCCCCTACACCATTTACTTAACGGCTTTGTTTTCTGGTTCATTGTTATCAGGTTTGATGTCTTTTGGTGGATCGGCTTGTTTAGCAAATCGATCACCTGATGACGCGACAAACTGTTTCAGAACCTTGAAACGATAATCTTCTTTTTCCCACAATTCACGCGCTTTTTTTATCAACGCTGGTTCTGTGGTTTCGTTCAATAACTTTTGTAAGTCATTGATATGGCTTTGAATATCATCATGTAAACTCATGATTTTCTCCTGTTAGTTTAGTACAACGGATTTACGGAATAAACGGATTTTTAAAACCTGGCAGGTTTCGTGAAATGACACACATTACTCCCCATCTCCAATTAATACAAATCCAGCCCAATAGTAAGGATTACTAAAATCCTCACTGCCCGTCGCAATCATCGGTATTTGTAGTCGCTCACAGAGTTCTTCTTCTGTCATCTGAGATAAATGGCGTTGTGCTTGTTGCAAGGCTTTGACTGGTGAAAGCCCCTCATTTAAGCTTTGATAGAAATCTTCTATCAGCAAACGGGAGGCATTATCATCGACGCGCCATAAGGTTGATAAAACGTTATGGGTTCCGGCAAATAAAAAGCTGGAACTGAGTCCCATATACTCATCCGCGAGGGTGGGTTTTATCTGTGCCGTTTCGCAGGCACTCATCACGACTAAACGCGGATTATCCATGCGGATGCTGGTAAACATTTCTTTCGCGGCTAAGACACCATCAGCTAGTATCAATCCGGCTTGCGTCAAATCTTGATCAAAAAGTCCATGACAAGAAAAATGACTGTGTTGGATATTATTTAATATCGCCCGTACTGCTGATAAGTTTGCTTCTTGATGGGAGAGCAATTTATCTCTCTGCCCACGTAGATAATAGACAGTTTGACTTTCTTGTTCGGCACCGGCTAAATTTTGAGTTGGGTTAGCAATAATACAACCCTTCTCCTGTTGGGCTGAGGGACGCTCAGAAATGAGGCGTAATATTTGTAAAGAAGGTAAATAATGAATTGGATAACGCACCGTTAACGGTTCATCTTCTACACTCACTAAATGAATCGGCAATAAATGCCAAGACACATGGGGAATAAGGACGATATGAGCCGGCTTAACTTGGGCAATCAGTTTGGTGAAGGCTGGTTTTAAATGGCTATCTAACCAATGAGTTATATCAGTCAGTTCGGTTTCTCTTATCGTAAGTTGACTTAAATAGGGTAACTCTTTACCCGCTTCGTCTTTGTCTATTGCCATCTTATTTTTAAACGCTTCCACCCGTTCATTCACTTGTTGCGAAGATAAATCTATCTGCAAAGGTGTGGGTATGCCTTGCGCGGTGATGGCGTAAAGACGCAAAAAATCTGGCCCTTGTTCAAAGGCAATTACTAGGGTATCCGTCGGAATCAGTGCGATGACTTCTTCAACGGTTAAGGGGCGTGGTTGGATTGCTTCACCAAAGGCTGCATCTTGTTCAGTAATGGCACGGCGTACTTTATCTAGTTCTTGTTCTACCGCTTGTTGTTCTTGCCAAAGTTGCTCAGTTTGTTCAGGGGAACGTTCGATGCTACGAGTGGTGGGCGTTAAAAAGCGCGTTGTATTGTCGCCAGCCATGCCAGTTGGTGTTGAAGTACCCAGTTGATTGACGAGTGAGCGTAGTTTTGCTCGGAGTTCGCGGTATTGGGTGCGTAATTTCTCGTCAACATGAGAACCGGGCTCAGCGCGTTCACGGAGCATTTGCTCAACTAATACCCTTGATTTGCTCCGTTCTAGAATGAAGTAGGCTTGCTCAGGTTGGTTGAGTTCAAGGGCTAATTCTGTTGCGAGTTGAAACAGCGGGAGGTTTTCAGTCAGCATGGAATTGGTTGCTGCATCGGACAACCGATTTAACAATTCATCCAACCAATCCAAACCGAGTTTAGCCAATTTAAAGGCACCTGGTTTGTCGGGTTGGGGCGGACGTTGGGGATGACGGTGCCAATCGGCAATGTCTTTTATCATACGAATAGCATTGGGAAACAGTTGTCCTATTTTGTGTAAGCTTTGCAGGAGCTTAAAGGCTTCCTGATAGTGGATTTCACTGGCGGGAAAATCCTGAATGCCTTTAAGGCTGATGGCTAAATTCATGTGCGTTTTCGCCAAATTGGGTCGCAACTCAATGCGGCCTTGGTCAATCAAGCTTTGATAGTCGGTTAAGGTGGTCTCATTAGTGGTGCGGGCCAAGGCTAACTCGCCTTGGGAATCTAGGCAGACGGCTAAATTCATGCGCGTATGAACCAATTCAGGTCGCAAGTCGACACGGCCCTGGTCAATCAAGCTTTGATAGTCGGTTAAGGTGGTCTCATAAGTGGTGCGGGCCAAGGCCAACTCGCCAAGGTTTGCAAGGCAGTTGGCTAAATTCATGCGCGTTCTCGCCAAAGAGGGTAGCAAATCGACGCGGCCCTGATCAATTAACTTTTCATAGTCGGTTAAGGTCGTCTCATAAGTGGTGCAGGCCAAGGCCAACTCGCCAAGGGAATCTAGGCAGTTGGCTAAATTCATGCGCGTTCTCGCCAAATCGGGTCGCAACTCGGTATGTCCTTCGTCAACTAATTTTTGACGTTCATCAACACACGCCGCCCAAGCATCACGGGCGGATTGAAAGTTGCCTTGATTATAGGCTTCAAAACCTTGGTTGAATAAAGCTTCGGCATGAGCAATTTTATCTTCTACACTGGTGATGTCTTTTTTCTTAAACCAATTTTTAAAATCCATTAGATAATTTTTCCTATTTTGAACAGAATTGAACGGATTAAAGGATGAGCAGGATTATTTATTGTCTGAATCCGAATTTTCAGAATTTTAGAATTTTCAGAATAAAGTCAAACTCAAAACCATCTCAAAACCATTTCTGGTTTGTTTGGTTTTAATTCTGCAAATTCTGATTCTGACAATATTATTACTTTGAAATTTAAAGAGATTGTGTTAAGTCGTTCAAATCCTCATAATCATAAGGAGGGCGTTTTCGTACTCCCCATATCCAAACCCATTTTTCTACTTCATTAATAGCATAGATGAGTCGCCATTTATCTAATCGAATTCTTCGTAATTCAACATCTTTAGGAACATCAAGACGACTTATATCAAGTTGTTTACTATAATGGGGACGGGGTTCGGTCGCTAAATCGTCAATGGCTCGTTTAACTCTTTGACGAATATGGCCCGGTACTTGTTTTCGTTGTTGATGAGCCGTTGGTTCAATTAACAACTCATACACTTGTGTCATCTTCCCACTCCTCTCTCACATCCTCCCAACGCAAAGCCCCTGACGAAACTGGCCCAGCTTTTAATTTAGGCAACCACTCTTGAATAATCTTTTGGTCATCAAGTTCTTCTAATAAAGTTAAGAGTTTATTCCAATCCGCCAAAGACACAACCACATCAGTTTTACTACCCTCATTATTCACCAAATAACGAGCCGAATATAAGACTTCATTAAACAATGGATTAGTCTCATAAATTGGTTTATTCATTAAAGCACTCATTATGAACAATCTCCTTTTTGATAGATATTTTTAATCTTTTCAAACCTCTAAAGCAAACGCACAATACTCACTATGCAACATCTCTTTACTCACTGGCTCCATACCAATCGTTTTTGCCAACTCGTTTAAGTGGGCAATAAATTCATTGGAGGTTAGGTTTAAATTAATCATTGGTATTTAAAATTTTTGAACAGGATTTAACGGATTAAAGGATTAACAGGATTATTTATGTTAGGAGTATAACAGATTTGAGAAAAAACTGATTTGTTTTTAAATTATAAACAAAACATTTTCGATTTTGCAATTCATAAACACTCGTTTTTAATCCTGTCAATCGTTTAATCCGTTTAATCTTGTTCAAATTTTGTTGATAATTCAGGCAACAGCAAAACCGGTGTATGGGCGCACTTCTGGGGGGCGAAATCCCAGTACAATTGTTTCAGGAGGTACACCGTTCTCAACTAAATCAGTCGCAATCCATTCTTCGGTACCATCGTATTGAATCCAAATCTTGTCCTCAATAATATCAACATGAATCACTGCACCATGAACACGCTACGCTATTCGTCGCCATTCCAACCCACTTGTAACATAGCATAAGTACCCTGTTCATCGTCAAAACTTTTGCTGAGAATCTATCTCACCAAAAGCCGGTTTATATTTGGCATATTCTTTGAGGATATCTTTAATCAAGCTTTGATATTTTAATTGAGTATCTATTTTGTTGCATTTTGTTAATCAGTGTACTGTCATTGGGATGGGTTTAGCTTCACTCTTTCCTGTTAGGGTAACTACGCGACTTGGCTTTGGCTTAAGACTGACAGGCTCAATGCTACCTACCTTCGTCTGTCAATATATGCCACTGTTCTCCTACCTTATTCACAAAGACACGAAACGCTCTTCCAACTTCAAAAATCATCGGGTTTAAAGCGGGAACGCCTTGAGCATTAACGACTACAAAGCGGGAACCTTCTACTATAGTCACTAACACATTTATCAACGCACCTGTGCTCAAATCACCGCTTTCGATAAACTTGACTTCAAATGTCAGCGTCTGAATGGCCGGGAATCGGCCAGAACGAAATTTGGGTTTCGTGCCTAGCACTTTTAATTGTCCGATGAAAACGCCATCGGCCCTGCTATTTTTTGATGGTTCGTTGCTCTTTTTGACTGTTAGTTCCAAAATTGACATCCACATTTTGAATAACTTTGCACAGTTTATTTTTTGCCAATGATTCGGAAAAAACCTCTTTTTCAAGGCGACATAATCTTATCTGCAAAGTCGGGATAAACTCGTTTAAAATCTTTTTCGTTGAGTGTGACAACGCAATCAACGTTGGCTTTTATGGCAGCCTTTAAACCATTAAAGCATCATAAATGACACCGCCAATAATGCCTGATTCAGATAAGTGCTTGATAACACTCATGTAGTCTTGTTCAGATAAAGTGATGACTTCAAAAACATCCAAGACGTTTTGCTGGATTAATTGTTGAGCTTCTTGAGCTGAAATACGACGCGGCTTAGCTGGGAAGATGGTGAGAATGTTATAAAGTTCAGCCAAAGAATGCGCCGAAACAACTCCCTTATCAATGCCCTTTTTTATTCGTTGCAACCTAGGTAGAGCGAGTGTCTGTTTTGGGTGAGATTCAACCAAAGCCGCCACCAAAGTCGAAGTATCAAATAAGAATTTTTTCATAACCCCACCCGTTGTAAAAGTTCTTCAGTTCTACGTTCACGTTCTTGCCGAACAATATCAGTCAGATCACACAATGCTTCGACTCTAGCCACCAATACCCCCCCTTTATCAACGAGTATAGATTCCTCCGCTTTGTCTATTTTGGTGGTAGACTTTTCTACTGGTGCTATAACGGGTTGAGTCTTCAAGATGACGGTTAAGTCGGTGTTGGTAAAATCGGGAGGCACTTTCAATTGTAAAATACCATCTGAACCGACATGAGAATGTAATGTCACACTTTGCATCGTTTTAATCCTTTTTCAGTTATCAGTTATCAGTTATCAATGCCTTGATATCCACCAAAATTCGGAGGGTTGCGTTTTGCTAAACCCTCCATTGACCAGTTCGTTCGTAGGGGCAATCCTAGGGTGTTGACTGAGAGGTGTTTTTGAAAGGTATTTTTCATGCTGTTTTAGGAACCCCAGGTTCCACCTGGGGCTATTCACATTTTCAGGCTAAAATTTCGCGGAGCGAAATTTTAGCCTGAAAACCCCTTCGGGGTTGTTAAATAACCTTTTTTAAGGGGTATTTTATAGGCCTTTAACAAACACGAAATCAGCATGAAAAAAATAGGCCAAAAAAAGCTCTCAGTCAACACCC
>Ga0180298_1000106_pt1 | contig 16883 bp, 11 predicted proteins | sample GuaBasSediGuay13_FD_121800 | JGI IMG/M metagenome (GOLD analysis project Ga0180298, IMG submission 121800) | Subseafloor sediment microbial communities from Guaymas Basin, Gulf of California, Mexico - Guay13, Core 4488-10 , 4-6 cm | ecosystem: Environmental > Aquatic > Marine > Hydrothermal...
CTTTTCATCACTCATTGGCTTATCCATCTCGCTCATTAAATCTTTAACTTGGAAGAACCAAATAATATCCTCAGGCTTTTCCTTTATGGCCTTGGCAAGGCCGCCAACAATTGACTTAAACACCTTTCGGTCAGTGGTCTTAACAACCATTAAACTCACCACTCTAATCTTAGCATTCCAATACTCTTAAACTTTAGGCTCATTCACCTTCGATGATTTTGGATATAACATATTATCAGGATAATTGGATATCCTCCCTGAAGTCATTTAATTCTGGTGCTCTGATTTTCTTTTCTTCTAGAATTTTACTCCGGCGAGAAGGACCTTAAGGCTGAAACCATCCAATAAATAGGGTTTCAGCCCTTATGTTTCCCCTTTCTTTTCTGAAGTATTCTCAGCAACTTAAGTCTGACGCCCTATTGCTTATCCTAACAGTGCCAATATCTCAACCGTAAAATTTAAAAACTCGGATTTGGCATACGTATTTGAACTCAAACATACGTATACAGCAGTCAATCAGAAGCATCAAATAAGTGGCGACAAGTCCGCCAGTGTGTAAAACTCCAGTAAACTGCCTTTAATCAAGGTAAAAACAATTTAAGTGGCTGTTTAAAGCAATTGAGAGCGGAGCGGTAGCTCAGCCTGGGAGAGCGCCGGACTGAAGATCCGGGAATTCTCGCAAAAGGAACCCTCCAAGAAGCACAATTAAAAATTAAGCCTTCTAAATAGAAAACATTTTTACAGGGCTTTAAACTTTCAAAAAGCTAAAAACCACTTTTTAACTCCCATTAGAGCAAATATAAAAATGAATTCAAGAACAAGCCACATAACCTTTCCATTCCTTTTGAAAAAGATTTTTCTCAAACTTTTTTCAGATGAACTGCTTCACGCTTTAGTTGAATTACTTGAAGGTAAGGGAGTTTTCTAAAGAAGAACTACACGAGGCTAAAACACAAATTGAGTCATTCCAAGGGGATGTCAAAGGCATCCTGACAATATCCAAAAATTATATATTCACTAATTGAGTAAATAATACCATGGATGAAGATAGAGACGAGATAGATGAATATCTAGATGATAAAACCTTTTTGCTTAAAAAAACCCAAACAACAGAAGAAGGTTAGAGAGAATAAAAGAAGTTGTCAAAGAAGAATTTGACACAAGCTTATATGAGTCAGTTATTGAAGCTCTCGAATTTAATAGTGAAGATTTAGAATTCGATTTATTCTCTGGTATTAAGAAAATAGCTCCTTATGCTATAGCTGGTATTCTTCTGGCTACCACTGCCGCTAGTGGATGTATTTCTCCGGTAAATCCAAACCATACGAATACAACCTCTAGCATAACAACTTCGTCCGATGGTATAAATCAACAAACAACTACAACATATCCCGCAACGAATACAACTATTATGACACCCCCCATAGAGAAGGATAGTAACCCACCATTAATAAAAGATTTTAACTGGAGTCCAACTAAAGTTGTGTGGGATAAAGTTTACGATATAGAGGTTAGTTTCACCGTTGAGGATGATAAAACACGGATAAAGTATGCTGAACTTCGCTTTATCCCCGTAGAGTACGAGTACTTCATCACTGACTACGGGATGAGACCAGAGGATTATCCAAAAGTCTTTCCACCAGATGAAAAAAGAATTTACGAGTTAAAACCATTGGATGGCGAGTTTGATGAACGCACTGAGGAGTTTAGTGTGAATATAAAAAACATAACTGGTGGTAGAGAATACATGATAATCATAATCGCAGAGGACAAAGCAGGGCCCACCCAAAAATTCGAGTACAAAACCCCTTATATCAGACAATACGAAAATTTTGCTAAACAAGATAATACAACTGTTGGAGTAGTGTATCTGTTGTGGTGGGGTAAAGATAATAACTGGAATGATTATAAAGGGGAAGATAGACCGCTTCTTGGTTTTTATTCGTCTAAAGATCTATTGTGATAGATAAGCATATCGACTGGGCTACTGGGTATGGAATAGATTTTTTCCTGATTAACTGGCCTGGAAGAGGTGGCTATCAAGATGAGGCATTAAAAATATTTTCAGATTCTTATTTAGTGAGAAGAGGTGATATAAAGTTCGCAATGCTTTATGAGTCGATTTGGAGACTTAGAGATTCGAATCCTGGGTGGAATCTCCCTGATTCTTATAATGTTGAAACTTTGAAGAGAGATTTCGAATATATTTTAACCGAATATGGTAATAACCCAAGCTATTTGAAAATAAACAGGAGGCCGTTTCTCTACATTTACGAAGGAAAAGGTTTTTTTGGTGATATTGATATGATAACCAAAATTAAAGAAAAGTTCGGTTTATTCCTCGTAAGCGATCATGCCCATCCATTAGCAGATCCTTCTACTGTCTTTAGAGGATCTGTATGGGGTGATGTTGCAAATAAATTTGATGCGATCATGCCTGGTGGTGGTGTTTACGTACCAGAAAAGGTCGCGGAATGGGAATCTTATAAAAGAGAAGGTTTTCAAAAGTGGAGTATTTTTTGTCAAAATCATGGCATTATTTTCATTCCCGATGTGACAGTTGGTATATCATATAAGCATTGTCCTTGGGGAGAAAAGGATTGGCCTCCGGTCATACGTTCAACCGAAAAGTTCAGGGAAAGAATTTTAACAGCTCTTTTGTTTGTTGATAAAAACATCCCGATTTTAGTTATAAGCGAATTTAACAACTTTTTTGAGGATGCTTATATAGAACCATCCATAATAGATTCATTTAATTATCTAAATGTTTTAAAGGCGGTGTTAATGGATTAAATTCGATTTTATTCGCCATGTTGGTCTCTCTGGCGTTAGTATTGAATAACAGGGAGGTGGCTCTTAGAACTAATATCAGCCAGAATACATATATGAGCAAAAAATTTTTACGAAGTTTATCATAATATCAATGAACAACTACAGCAAGGACGTGATATTATGAAAAACATCAGAAAGAAGTTTGCTGTAGTATTAGTTCTACTGGTAAGTTTGAGTTATTTGAACGTGGTAAGCGGAGAATCCTACAATGAAACCCCAACCCATGAGCCAATAATCATAATAGGAGATGACAATTTTACATCTGAAAATGGGGTTATTGGCGGTTCGGGAACAAAGGAAGATCCATACATAATCGAAAACTGGGTGATAAAAGCAAATGAGACAGCACCGTACGATATGGGCACTGTTGGGATTTTCATTGCCAATACTACAAAATATTTCGTCATAAGAAACGTTACGGTTTTTGGTGGAGACTGGGGAATACTCCTTGATAATGTCAGCAATTTTGTTATTGAAGACAGCAAGTTCTATGACATAAACTGGTATGCGATTGTTGCAGGCGGAGTTATACAAGGGAGCTTGGCATTTAACGGCACAATCAGAAACAATGAAGCGTGGAATATTGGTTCATTTGTGTATGCGGAGGGGTCAAACTTTCTCGTAGAGAGCAACTATGCTCATGACTTGGAAGCGAAAAGTGGTTCAGGAGTAATTGGTATTGAAATAGTCTCAAATGATAGTTTAATTAGAGACAATATTATTGAGAACATAAACGGAAGACAAAAATCATACGCAGATGGAATACTAGTAATCCTCTCTGCAGAGAACGTAACGATTCAAAACAACACAATCCACAATATCTATAATATCACTTATGGAGAAGGGATAACATTGTACACAACAAATGCTAACAGCACACTTGACAAGATTCAGATAATTGGCAATTATATTAATAATATTAGTGACAACGGAATTGACATAGATGGACACAATGGGGGAATAATAAATCATGTTATAGTAGCAAATAACACTGTTAACAACTGCTACTGGCGTTCTGTTCTTGTTTATTATACTCATGGAAACATCACCATTGCAAACAATACCTTGAGCGATAATGAACATCATGGCATTGGCATTGAGCATTCAAGTAACATTACCGTAATGGACAATGAAATTTACGGAAGCAAAAACCGGGGAATCTACATCTTAAACTCAACAGCCATTCATATTGTGGGCAACAACATTCATGATAACCCTGAAGGAATCAGAATTGAAGAAGGTTCTGGTGATGCATACTTAGAAAGCAACTGGCTTCACTCAAACAACCATGCTATACTCATTTTTGATTCCCCGAATGCCACCATGAAGTCAAACACTCTTGAAAACAACAGCTATAACCTTGGCATATGGGCGGGAACGAACGTGGAAGGGTACCTTCACCACATAGACACCAGCAACACCATAGATGGAAGACCAATTTATTACTGGGTTGGAGTTGAGAATGAGGGGATTCCTCAAAACGCGAGCTTTGTTGGACTGATAAACTGCCGCAACATAACCGGTGAAAATCTGCAATTGGAGCATGAGGGAAGGATACTCATAGTAAATTCTACGGGGGTAGCCATCGAGAATAGCGTTCTCCAAAACAACGAGTTTGCTATGGATATAGTTCTCTCCAAGGATGTTATCTTTAAAAATGTCAGCATACTGGACACCGACAAAACTGCCGTGTCCGTTTTCAGCTCTGTCAACGTAACTTTAACCAACATAACAGTGGCCAGTGCCGGATTGGATGGAGGGTATTTCAATGATGTCTGTAATTCCAGCATACTTAACAGTGAAATATCGAACGCCTCAAACGGGATTAATCTCCACTATTCGACACACAACACAATTCAGAACAACTCCATCCACCACAATAGCGATCGCGGCATCGCCCTCTGGGATTTCAGCGAGGATAATGTAATCGAGAACAATGATGTTTATTCGAATGGAAACATTGGAATCTCACTCGATGCTGGAAACAATACTGTAGAGGCCAATAAGGTTCGTGACAATGAAGAAGACGGAATAATATCAGCTAACGCTAATGGAAACCAAATAATAAGAAACGAAATATATGGCAATCTTGCTGGTGTAAGGTTCTGGAACTCTAACTACACTCTGATCAGCACCAACGAAATCTATGACAACCGTGAGAATGGCATAAGCTCCGATAATTCGTTCAACGCTGTTATTCAGAACAACACCGCATACGGGAATCAGGAGAATGGCATTGGATTCTGGAGGTCAGGAAACTTCAGCGTTGTTGGAAACACTGTGCACGAGAATGGGTTTGCGGGAATAGTAAGTGGACACGGCTCGAACGCCACCCTTAGGGACAATGTAATTTTCCAGAACAACGCCAGCGGTATTGAGATCTGGGAGGGCTCCCAAGTGAAAATTTTTAATGCGACAGTTTACAGAAATGCTCATGCAGGCATCGTTGTTATCCATCCCGGAACTTTTGCATGGATTGAAAACAGTACAGTTTATGAAAATACATGGCGGGGTATTGAATTCCACGATGGAGGATATGGAACAGTCAAAAGTTCAAGAATATTCAACAACTCAATAGATGGAATTTATATTCTCAATACATCCAGTGTAACAATAATTGAGTCTAACATCAGTAATAATAATGCATGCGGAATCGCAGCAGATTACTCCTCAAACATTGTCATTAGTGAATCAGTGATTCTAAAGAATAGTGGAGGAAGCGGAATTGGGCTTGATAGCGTCACAGACTTTGTCATAACTGGCTCAAATATAGAGGGAGATGTTTCATATCCACCGATTGCAATAGACAATTCAATAAACGGACTAATTTACATGAACGACATAAAAATAATAAACGATCCTGTACATATTAAAAACTCCACCGTTCAGTGGAACTCTCCTGCTCCCTTGAAATACCTCTATAATGACCAGAATTTTACGAGTTATCTCGGAAATTACTGGGACAACTATAATGGAACAGATGAAAATGGGGATGGCATTGGAGATACACCTTGGATTATCGACTCAGTAAATAAGGATGAATATCCTCTGATCGAGCCACATGAAAAATACGAAGTTATTCTAGAGAAAAATCCCCCACATGTCAATATAATCTCACCAATTGGAAAAATATACAACACAACCACAATTCCAATAAAACTCAACATCACTGATGAGAGTGCAATTGAAGAGGTTACCACATTCCTTAATGAAAAACAAATTGGATTAATATATAATTCCACATCAGGGTTGTATGAAAACACAACGATAGCATTCACAAACGGCTCTTATGTTTTGAATGTTTATGCAAAGGATGCGTATGGAAATCTCGGTAGCGCTGAGATTTACTTTGTTGTTTATATTAATGCCGAGGTCAAAGAAGTGCAAGTTAACAACGAGACTAGCGTAACCATTGGAACCTTCGGAGGAATAGCCAACGTTACTGCTGAGAATAACACAATTATCGCAAACGTTTCTACCTCAACAGGAATAGTTCACGTTGAAGTTCCTATTGTGAACAACATCTCGTCTGTGGTGGTTAATGTAACTGCAGTTACCGAAGTAGCAAGTGGTGAAAGCAATGTCAGCCTCGTCGCTGGATGGGGCAGTAGGATAGTCTCTTATGATGTGCAAAAGACAAAGCTCGGGACAGAGAACAACAAGGAGACGTACGCTGTTACCTTAAAAGCAAACGTTACCCTTGGTGAGAATGGTGTTGCAGTTGTTGCGCTGAGGGACATAAACATAAGTACTGTGTACATCTGGAAGAATAGCCAGAAGATTGAACTCACCACTGATAGGAGCAACTCTCTTGGCTACTACTACAAGGAGGGTAGTATGGTCTTTGTCGTCCTTAAGAAGGATCCCGTGATTGAGGCCAAGGGTTACTTTGAGATTACACTTCCTCCAACGAAGAAGGAGAAGAGAAGAGGTTCAATTGTAGCTCTCAACTTCCTCGGCTACCGGTGGTACAACAAGTATCTCAAAGAGTTCGAAGAACTCTACACGAAGGCTCTTGAAATGAACGTCAGCAATGAGACCCTCCAGCTGGCTCTCCAGTATAATGAGACTGCCAGCAAGTACTACCAGAAGGCTCTTGAGCTCTCAAACGGCAATATTATTCTCCACCTTGGTGACGTCAGAATCCTTGCGCCGCTCAGAAAGGCCTACCTTAACGAAATAAAGGCAGTGGAGATACTTAGGGAGGCTTTGGAAAAACTTGAGATCCAAGGTAGCTAAATCTTTTTGGCCTTTTTCTTATTTTTCATATGGTTCTTAAGACAAAAATCCCTTTTTTCATTATGAATCTCCATGAAGAAGATGCATCGGGTTTGTTGATATGAGAAGAAGTGATATATAAAGACCCTTCAAGAGATGTTGATATGGTGAAAGGGTATTAGAAATCGCTCTCAAGCTATCTAAAATAATTGAAGAGATCGGATGAATATTGTTTTATAATTTTTAGGGTATTATCATCGTTGAAAAATCTCTTCTCAACTCTTTCATTAATCCCCTTGTAGATTTTCATAACATATTTATCTATCGATTCAAGACCAAATCGATTATATAATGCCACAAGAGGTGTATAGACATCTTGCTCATTTAAGTCATAATACAAATCATACCGATCTTTAGCTAGGATTTCAAGTGCTCTCACATATCTAAGGATCTCTTCTATTCTTCTTTTCTTTTTATCCGTCAGATCGTTATTTGTCAACAAAAATAGCTTAGAGAAAATGTCAATATCAACAGCTCTCATTAGATAAGCTTCACACGCCTTATTTATCATTTCAGATTCATCCAAAATATTCTGGATCTCTTCATAGTATTTTCTTTCCATTAGCGGTATGTACGAAATCTCAATGAAGTATTTTTTCATTAGCAATTTGTTAGTCTTATCAGAATATTTAGATGAAAACTCAATTAGAAGTTTTGAATATAAAACCCACGAAAGACATTCTCTAATTAAACATTCTATTTTCTCCTCCCTGCTGGATTCATCAAGCTTTAAATCGCTAATATCATCAGCAGAATTCACAATCGCATCCAACACTATGGAAAGTTTTAACACTTCATTATCGTAGTCAATTCCAAAACTATCTAATATCATTTTAACCGTTGCTGTCCTGACCCACTTTTTTCTATTGAACTCGTTACCGTAATTATTTCTTTCTTCTATTCTCCAATATTCTCCCATTTTTTCCAGAACTTTACATACGGAATATTCACTAGAAATGCCAAGTTCCTTTCTTATTTCTTCTTCACTTATCCTTAATTCATCAATAATTCCTTTCCATATATCACAAAGTTCTTCCACAATTGTCTCTCTTTTCAATTCCATATTCTATTAATGTTAAAATGAAGTATAAAAATCTTATTGCTAAGGACAATGTTAAAGGCGCATCTAAAACCCGAGAGCTCCATATTACATGTTTCACTCATTACTGTTTTTGAAGTTATGTCAGAAGCCGTGATTTCAAATGGAGCATGAGGATACAATGCAGTAGACCCTCTACAACAATTTTGGGGACAATAACTGTAGTTTCGGTAAAAACAAGGATACCTTGACACCGCCAATTATCAGATTGCTTAATGCTCCACTGCTTAGTCCTGTTAGTATCGTGTCCATTTCAAAAAGTTATTGGAATTGTATTATGGAGCGTTTTAATTAACTTTTAACAATCACAATGTTTTTAGTTAGTTATGCTCAATCTTCTTTGGTGTTTGTGTGAACACCATAAAATTACTCGCTATAATGCTTGCACTTGTTGTAACTTCTGCATGCTTAGGCTACACTCCAAGCACGCCATCCCAAACCTCACACTCCCCAATATCCAAGACCTCGGAAACATCGTATTCTCCAACACCTAGCTCCTCAGAACCTTCACATTCTTCAACACCCAGTCCCTCAGAAACCTCTCCATCCACCTCACCACCAAAGACCCCCACTGACACTAACCCTCCAAAAATTATTGAGTTTAATTGGAGTCCAACTAAAGTTGTTTGGGATAAGATTTATGACATCAAAGTGAGTTTTAAGGTTGTTGATGATAAAACGCCAATAAAATACGCCGAACTTCACTTTATCCCCGTAGAGTATGAATATTTCATCACAAAATATGGAATGAGACCAGAAGATTATCCGAAAGTGTTCCCACCCGAAAAAGAGCGAGTTTACGAGTTAACACCTTTGGACGGCGAATTTGATGAAACAGAAGAAGAATTCAGAGTCAGCATTACAAACATAACCGGTGGTAGAGAGTATAAGATAATCATAATTGCAGAGGATGAGGTCGGAAATATCCAAAAATTCGAGTATAAAACTCCTTATATTAGACAATACGAAGACTTCGGGAGGCAATTGTACGAGAATGGGATAATTGTTGGTGCTAGTTATATGCCGTGGGATTTTATGTCAACCCCAATGAAAGATGGATATACACCGGTATTGGGGCGATATGATACATTGGATGACATTGTTCAATGGAAGCATATAGATTGGGCAGGATATGCAGGAATTAATGTGTTTTTTTATTGACGGTGAATATGTTTTCTCTGTGAATATTGATCGACATGATGTACCCACAAAATTCCTTGAAAAAGGCATGAAAGTAAGTGTCTTTTTTGGTCCTACCTTGAGCTATAAAAGAGGCAGTAACCCTAACTTTCCTGAATGGGCCGTCGATCTAAATGAGCCTCATAATTTTAATAAGTTTATCTCTGATTTTGTCAAAATTGGAGATTGGAGCCTTCATCCTAACTACATGAAAATATCAGGAACCCCCGTAGTATTCATATATGACTCCAAGGCTTTTTTCAATTGGTCAAAAGCCTTTAGGCAGGCTATAAAAGAATTTAAAGTGAGAACTGGTGAAAAACCTTTTATATTAGCTGATGAGATCCCAAAGATCCCTTATACACCTACTGATGTTGACTATACATTTCCATTTAAGGATTTTTCAGTTATAGATGGTCTAACAGGATGGGCAGGCTTTCATAATAGAGAAAAATCAGAGTGGATTACGAACTATGAAAAATTTTATAATCAACAACTAAATATTTGGAAAAAATTTGCTGAGGAAAAGAAACTGTTTTTCGTACCTACGGTCATTCCAGGATTTGATAACAATCATACTCCATATGATACAACTGAACTTCCGCTTCCTAGATCTCCCAAGAAATTTGAAACAAGATTAAGGCTTGCGCTAAGATATGTCAATTTAAATCATGCTGAAATTGAGATCGATACTTGGAACGACTTTAGTGAATGGAGTTATGTAGAACCCGATGTAAAAGATGGGTTTGCGTATCTTAATGTTTTGTTAGAAGTTCTTCATGAGTTTTTAAAGCAAAATTCATAACAATCTCCCAACTTTCCCAAATCCATCAGTGGTTGAGCCTCTCTTTCAATTCTTTTAAAGTCTTATTTGGGAGAGTTGAAAGAGAAGGGAGTGAAAGTCGACTAAGAATTCAAAAAAATCATCAGAGATATTATAGAAGGGAACTCAAAGGCAATATCCAGTTCGAACTCGAACAATGGGGGACACATCAAGTTCGAATACTTCAACACTACAATCAAGAGAACTTCTACATTGGAAAAATGAGTGTTAATCGAGAGAAATTAGCACACCATTATATAAGCATATACCTAAGGAAAAAAGTTAATATACTTTAGCAACCATTTTATGTTGATTAAATGGAGCAATGTTATAGAAAACGTTGTCTTGAGTTGAAATACTATGCAACTTCCATGCCCAAGCCTTTAGTATTGGGGGAAGGCAGATGAGGAAAAATATCTTGATGAGTCTGTTAATTGTAGTAGTTTTAGTAAGTGCTTGTATTGAAGAAGAGGGATCTACAACAATCACAGAGACAACAACTGCCACTACAACAGAAACACTAACAACCACCACAACAAAAACAGTCACAACAACTGGCTATAACAACACAACCACGTCAATGACTGAGACGGCGACAACTACTACAACGACTATGGAAAAATCGGACGCTTTGAAAGCTTACCTACAGAGCAAAGGCTGGTCGAGCGAATACAACCTATTCAAACCCATGCTAAGAGATAACCAGCTGAGCGATATCGAAAAACAGTTGATAGAATACTTCAACACTATACCAGAAGATTATCAAAAGAATTCAAAAGTGCTTGAATTACTTGAAAGCATTATCTCAGACGGTAAAGTTACGGAAAATGAATGGAACACCTTCCAAGACTGGGATAATGATGGGATATCTAATCTGTTTGAAATTTACTATTTCACGTTAGCGGATCCTTTGATTCGTAATGATAGATATGTTATTATTTTTACAACAAATCGGCCTGGAAACATAATAGAACCTTGGTGGCAAGAGCATTCTTATACAGATGGTGCATGGGAATGTGCTGAGAAGTTTGACGGTAAGTGGACCTACACGACTAAAAAATTTAATGAGGGGCTTTACGATTTCTTCGTTAACGACGAAAAAATACCTAGTGAAAACTTTTATCTATACGTTGGTAAAAATGCTACAGTTGATAACCTTGAAAGAGCTTTGAAAGACATTTCAGAAAAATCTGACGAGAATGATTTTGTTTATTTATTTTTAAGTGCTCACGGTAATGAAAAAGGCAGAATATATCCTTTTAAGGAAGTTGATAGCGGATTGAAATTAATCCCTATTGAGTATTCAACAATAGATAAATGGTTAGACAATATAAACTCAAAATATCAGGTAGTTGTGGTTGATGCATGTGGTTCTGGATCTGCTATCGATGCATTGAAGGATGAACATAGAATAATTTTGACATCTGTCAATTATGAGAAAGCACATACAATGCCATATGTGCATTTATTAGTTGGGATGGCTTTGAGCAAATGGTATCCCGAAAATTATATCTCTATCAGAAAACTCTATGAAGATGCCAAGGGGCTTAATGAATGCATGTGTGAGCCGATGAGAGACTATTTCAAAGAAGAGTCAAACCCCCAGATATATGATCCAGAAGGTCTTGCTAGTAAAATATATTTAGGAGACTTCAGGAAATCAAATAATAGTACATGCTACAGCGATTTTCCCATGCTCTTCTTTGTTGATGCTAAGGACTTAACTAAGGAAATTCACTTCACATCGGCTGTAGTCAGCGTAGATGGGCTCTCGGTATCCTCCTCTTCCTCCTTCACAACGACCCTAGTGTACTCAGTATCGATCTGGATTCAGAACAACAGGAGCGAGGAGATCCAAGTGAGAAAGGTCTCGCTCCATTTCGACTGGATGCCCAACGATCAGATGAGCTCCCACGAGTTCGAGCCACCAATAACTCTGAAGAGCGGCGATAAGGCCTCTCTAGGAAGATTCCCCACTATCCCGATCCCGGAAAGCGTCTACGGCCTCCACAGGTACTACATATACATCGAGACGTGGGATCCCGCTAATGGGGTCAAGGTCTGGGAGTTCGGTCCCTACAACATAAACATAACTAGGACATAATCATGCGATAGATTTTGGCATAGAGGTACCAATCAGGACCATCGCTGAATACAAATCAAACTCTGCCTTAGATCTCATCCCCAAGCGGCGGCGAGGTATATTCTATAGCACCAAGCAGAGAAGAAGGTTAAAAAATTAAGGTAAACAGCAGTAACTTGGATCGCAATCCGTAGAAGAGCAGAAAGGTTTTGCTTATCTTAATGTTTTGCCAGAAGTTCTTCATGAGTTTTTAAAGCAAAATTCATAATACAATCTCCAACTTTCCTAAATAAACCCTCTTTTTCATTTTATCCTCTTCATTAACTTCACAATTTTCCAGTGAGCGAAAAGAGAATAAAACAAGTATGTGAAAAAGGATAACCCGGGATAATCACCCTTTAGCAAAGGGGGATAAAAAGGGATATTGAAAAAATCACCCAACTTTATCCCTTTTATCCTTGTCTTATCCAAATTTCACCCCAAAAAGGCGAAAAGGATAAACTCATGCAAAGACACTCCCACAAATCCCATGAAACAATGACTGTAGCCCCAGTAAAAATAACCGCTAATTGGTCACAACACTAACACTCCCCAATGCTCAATCCTGAGAGTACTAACTCTTCAACCACAAAATTTAAAAACCCGGACTTGGCATACGTATTTAGACTCACATGTACGTATACAGCGAATACTCAAAAGCACCAAAGAGACGGTGACAAGCCTCCCGGTAGGGAGAAGTCCAGCAGTCGGCTTGAAATCAGTCGAAAGACAGTTTAAATGGTTGCAATTCCGGATTGGGAGCGGGGCGGTAGCTCAGCCTGGGAGAGCGCCGGACTGAAGATCCGGGTGTCGGGGGTTCAAATCCCCCTCGCCCCACCACGTTTTCCTGTTCTTCGATGACATAAAAGTTTAAAAACCAGTTTCCATAGTGATTTCCGGTGATGATAATGAAGGGTATCGTATTAAGTTACATGAGAAGTAAAGAACACCAGCACAGCAACCACATGATTATCAAACCACTAGGGATTGAAAGCAAAGAACAAGCTGCAACTCTTATTGGCAAGAAAGTCCTATGGAAAAGCCCAAGCGGAAAGCTTCTTGTGGGAAAAATTACAAGAACCCATGGAGTTAGAGGAGAAGTAAAAGCAATATTTGAAAGAGCCCTACCTGGCCAAGCAATAGGCGATTATGTTGAGATAAAGTGACTTCTCTTTCCCTTCTTTTTGGAGGCAACTTGATGGAACTTACCAAAATCAAAGAGGGCATGGCCGAGATCTTTATACCCAAAGCTAAGCGTATTTATGATGCCCCTGTCTTTTATAACCCCATCATGGCCCTTAATAGAGATCTGAGTGTTCTCGTTTTGAAAGTCTTGGGCTCTAAAAAAGTTCTAGATGCCCTATCTGCAACAGGGGTGAGGGGAATACGATATGCTCTCGAAACTGAAGCTGAAGAAATATGGTTAAATGACATAAACCCAAATGCTTTTGAACTTATTATTAAAAACCTAGAGAATAATTTTGGTGAGAAACCCATTCTAGAAAGAGAAATGGCAATAATAACCGGAGGAAGAAAGATAATTGCAACAAACAAAGACGCTAATCTCTTAATGGCCAAAAAGTTTAGATACTTTGACTTCATTGATCTTGATCCTTTTGGTTCTCCAATGGAATTTCTCGATTCAGCACTTAGGAGTGTTAAAAGGAGAGGAACCATTGCAATTACCGCTACAGATACTGCCCCTCTATGTGGAACACACTCAAAGGCCTGTGTTAGAAAATATAACTCAAGACCATTGAGAGGAGAACTCTGCCACGAAAGCGGGCTAAGAATTCTAATAGGGATTGTTGCAAGATATGCTGCAAAATATGATCTAGGAATCAAAGTTCTCATTGCATATTATAAAGATCATTACTTCAGAGCATTCTTGCAACTCAAAGATGGGGCAAAGGAAGGAGACAAGTCCCTTATGAACCTTGGTTATGTCTATTTCAATACCAAAAATGGAAAATTCGAAATTGAAAAAAGGTTCCTTCCAAGTAAGCCTAATGCCTTCGGCCCGTTGTGGCTAGGGCCAATTAAAAACCAAAAATTCATTGAAAAAATGATATTGAAAAGTGAAGAATGTGAGCTGGCCCAAAAGAAGAAAGCTCTTAACTTTTTGAACACTCTCCTCGAGGAACTGGATGGGCCGTTCTTCTACGATACTCATGCTCTTGCAAGGAGAAACTCCCTTGAAGTAAGAAAACTCTCTGATATAGGTGCAATACTCCAAGAGAAAGGCTACAAAGTGAGCAGAACTCATTTTTCCCCAACTGCAATAAAAACAGATGCTCCATTTGAAGATGTATTGGGGGCCTTAAAAGCTCTCCACTAATCATACTTTTATGTACTTCCACTTTCCTCGTTTGAAAATAAACCAGAAAAATACTGCCGTTGTGAAAGTTTCTAACGTCATCGCAAGCCATGCAGCTATAACCCCCATTCCTTCTATATGAATTATCCAGAAGGAAACTCCAAAGCCTAAGATATAAGAGGGTATTATTCTAAATAAAAGCTTGCTTATGGCAGTTACGTACATTGGGCTTTTCGTATCTCCAGCCCCTCTAAGAGAACCACTTAACACGAATGTCCATCCAAGGGGAATCTCACTTATTCCCACGATTATAAGGTAAATACTGGCCAATCGGAGAACCTCAGCATAATTGGGATCACTCTTAGTCACAAAAGGCATAACAAGGTATTTGGGAAAAACCACCAAAATTATTGCCATAACCCCCATGAATATAGAGACCATTTTTAAAGCCTCGTAAACAACTTTTTCAGCTTTTTTTGGATTTTCTTCTCCGAGACTTTGACCAACTAAAGCTGAAGCAGCAACATTAAAGCCAAAAGCAGGCATATATGCTATACTTTCAACCCTTAAACCGACTTGATGGGCAGCTAATGCTATAGTTCCAAAGCGTGTGACAATGCTTATGTAGAGGAAGTTATAAAAGCTAAAGATGGCTCTTTCAATGGTAGCTGGAATACCAATCCGTAAAATTCTCTTTATGACCTCCCAGTCAGGTTTAAAAGAAGGTCTAAATCTCAAAACCAGTGAACCTTTAAGGAATAATACTAACCCCACAATGAAGGCAATTAGGATTGAAAGTCCAGAGGCCAAAGCAGCCCCCACTACTTCTAACCTCGGCAATCCAAAGTTTCCAAAAATCAATCCGTAGTTTAAAAAAACATTTGCTCCATTAGTAAGTAAAGTCAGCTTCATCGGGGTTTTTGTATCTCCTGCACCCCTAAGGGCACTGAAAGCGGCAAATGCCATGAAATTTACCGGATAAAATAAGAAAAACATCCTGATATATGAGTATCCAAGTTTTATGACATCTTCACTGGCTCCCATTATTTTAAGAGCATCATCTCCAAAGAAAAGACCAAATAACATCACTGGAATACTCATGAAAAATGCGAGATATACACTCTGCTCCAGAACCCTTTCAGCCATGCCAAGATCCCTAGCACCTACAAATCGGGCCACCAGTGCGAGGGTTCCAGTAGAGATCGCAAACATAAGAGGCATCAAGAACCATGAAAACTGCCCTCCAAGTCCCACACTAGCTATGGCTAAAGAACCAAGTTGTCCAACCATTATCATGTCCACTATGTTTACAAGTGTTTGCCCTATATTAGCTAGAATTGCAGGCCATGCAAGGGCCCAGAGTCTTCTTCTTAACTCTCCATTCATAGTTCCCACTTAGATTATTGTCTTAACGATTAGAGGCAAGATATAAAAGAACTCAAGATATTAAAAATCTTTTGCCAAAAGAAGGGAATCCAAATTAAATACTTTTAGTCCAAAACGCTCCAAAGTCAATTCTATTTAGCCTTTAATCAGTTGTAATCATGCAAAAATTCATCAAAGCTATTTCTTATCTGTTTTGCACTAAACCCAAAAAGTTTCTCCATTAGTTGGATAGCCTCTTCTCTCCGTTGCTCAAGTTTTTCAGTATTCTCTTTATAACGTTCTACAAATTTATGGAAAAGTTCCCTATTAAGTCTTAAAAATTCATAGTTTACTCCGAGTGTGCAACATGGGTGAACTACCCCACCCTAACGGGGGTTTCGTGAGAGTTCATTCGGCATCCCGTTGCCGGTAGCCTCACTCTCACAGGCCGGTTCACACGGCCACTACCAGCTATCCCCCTAACGGAGGAATCGCCGGCTACCTTACGCAAAATGTTTAAGGCACCATTCACGTCAGCATTAATTAAAACTCCAGTGGAAGACTGATACAAACCCCTACAGACTCTCTTCCCCCAATACTTCCCCTTCTTCACCAATGGCTCCAAAGCCAGAGCATCCGCTTTACTCGTGTACGCCTCATCAACTTCAATGAAGTTAATCCCGTAACGCTCACACTTTGCCTTCAGCTTTTGCTTGAAGAGGCCGTAAGGAATGAATTGGAAATTCTGATTATTCGTTTTGCCCAAGGATGCCCGTTGCTTCGCCTCCTCCAACTCTCCAATTACAATATTCCCGATTTTATTCCCCAAACAGTGCTTTATTATGTAATTCACGGCTTGATTCATAAA
>Ga0180298_1000107_pt1 | contig 16859 bp, 34 predicted proteins | sample GuaBasSediGuay13_FD_121800 | JGI IMG/M metagenome (GOLD analysis project Ga0180298, IMG submission 121800) | Subseafloor sediment microbial communities from Guaymas Basin, Gulf of California, Mexico - Guay13, Core 4488-10 , 4-6 cm | ecosystem: Environmental > Aquatic > Marine > Hydrothermal...
ATTATTTGCTTTGCAGTTTTAATATCTACCTCGTTTTTCAGCGTTTTCTTTACTAGTGCGTTTGCTGATGAGAAGGTTGCCGATGAAAAGGTTGACGATAGTTAAAACTTTGGAAAGCGAATTATTAGAGAAATGTAGCGATGCTTCTTAAGGGTTTGTTAAAGGATTTCCGTTAGTCTTTGTATTTTGAATTTTGGTTTTCTTGTTGTGGTAATTTCTCGGTAGGTTTTGTCTTCTTTAATGTTATGTATGTTTTTGTCTTCCGTTATTAGGGCATCGCATTGGTTTATGGCGGATGAGAGGATTAGGCAGTCTATGAAGTCGTTGAGGATTTTTCTGAGTTTGATGGCTGTTAGTAGGGTTGTGTTTTCGTGTATCTTAACGATGTTTACTGTTTCGTCATATGCTAGTGCTTTGATTCCTTTGATCACTCTTTCGGCTGGAATTTTTCCTGCGGCTGTGTATTTTGCTCCTTTTGCGGAGAGTTCGAATATGGTTATGTTGCTTATGAAGATTTGGTGTCCTTTTCGTATTAGTTTGATTGGTGCGTCTTTTGGCAGGTTTTTAACTGAGATGCCTATGGCTGGTAGGAAGTATGTTGTGTCTAGTAGGAGTTTCAAGTTTCAGCCTTCTTGGATAGTTCTTTTCTGAATTTGTGGAATTCTTCTATGGTTATTTCCATTAGTGATGGCTCCTTTAGTGTTTCTTCGAGGCTTGGTATGGGTTCAACTATGAGTCTTCCGTCTTCCACTTTGTAGAGCACTTTTTTATGGGCATGCAGTCCTAGCTTTTCCCTAATTTCCTTTGGTGGAAATAGCTCTCCTTTCGAACCAACTCGACTTTTTGACATTTTTCGAATTCACCGAATAGAATAATCATTCATTGACTTAATAAGCCTTGCGAAATTAACCTTTGGAGAAACAAATTGACTAAGCTTTTTGGAAATGAAATAGGCTGGTAAACGTCTAAGACTAGGATTATCATTTGTTTTGCCCCTACATGTAGCCTAAGCTTCTCGGTTTTTGCATCATGTATGCTTTTCTTTGTCTTGGGCTCTTCCCGCTCTTTCAGGGATTTTTGATGTTTTATCTCTGAACTCGTATATTTCTGGGAATTTGTAGCTTGTGTCAATATGGATTACTGGAAATGGCACTTTTCCGAAAAATGCTTTTTTACTAACCAAACAGTGGTTGTTGAATTGCTAGATTTTAAATTGAGCTTTCGCTTCACGGATTATTGCAATGCTCTTTCTATTCAATAAAGGATTAGTTAATTATACCTAAATTTTAAATATAGGTAAATCATAATATACCAATATGTTAAGAAATTCTTTCGAAAGGTTTAATGAGTGGTGGTTCACCGGAAAGGTGAGAAAGGAGTTAGCCTTACCTTTTAAGAGATATGCTTTTAAAAGAATGATTGAAAGTTTAAGAGAGAGGCAAACTCTTATAATAACTGGTTTAAGAAGAATTGGAAAGACTACCCTACTCTATCAGGTTATAGAGAAATTGCTAGAATCTGTGGATCCCAGCAGGGTTCTTTATTTTTCCTTTGAAGAATCTTCCGCAAGTCCAAAGGAGGTTTTAGATTTTTATGAAAGGAAGGTTCTGAAGAAACCCTTTGAAGAGGTTGATAAAGCTTTCATATTTTTCGATGAAGTGCAATATGCTAAAAATTGGGCTTCAATTATAAAACAGTTTTATGATTTATATCCAAACTTGAAGTTTTTTCTTTCCGGATCTTCGTCCCTTTTAATTTCGAAGGAGGCTAGGGAAAAATTAGCAGGGAGATTCTTCTTTTTAAAACTTAAACCTTTATCTTTTCTTGAGTTTTTAAAGATGAAGAAGATTGAGCCGAAATTTGAATTTTCTTCTCGGAGGATGGAGGCTTACTTTTTTGATTATTTGAGAAAATCAGGTTTCCCTGAAATTGTTGATTGGAATAACGAATTGAAAATAGCTGAATACGTTAAGAATTCTGTTATAGATAGGGTTGTTTTGCGTGATATACCGTTTATATTTAGATTGCGAGATATGATGTTGCTTGATAAAATTGTAAAGCTGATTATTTCAAATCCTGGTTTAATTGTTAATGTAAACGCTTTGTCGAAAGATTGGGGAAGAAGTAAAATAACTATTTCGAATTACCTAAAATTTTTAGAGGTTTCACTCTTGATAAGATCATTATCTAATTTTAGACCAGCCTTTCTTTCATCTTCTAGAAAACTGAAAAAGTTCTATCCGGCAATGCCTTCTTTAATTTTTTCTTATTCAAAAGAGGCTTTTGAAATGAATCTTGGAGTTGTGTTAGAAACATACGTTGTAAATGCCTTAAACGCTAAATATTATTTTAGAAGGGGGAAAAAAGAGGTTAACGTGATTCTTAAAAATGAGGACATACTGCCGATTGAAGTTAAAGAGAACGTAAGTGAAGATGATGTTAAGAAGTTTTCCAGTTTATTGAAGTATCTTAACTTGAAAAGAGGCGTGATGATTTCTTTAAACCAGAAATCGAAGAAGAATAATGTTGACGTGCTCCCTGTTTATTTAATTGAGAAATTTCTGGCAAAATACTGTTAACGTTCTCAGGATAAGTAAATAATATATTATTCGTAAATCAGTGAAATTTAAGCAGTTTAGAGGCTGTGATCTTTTTTGCTGTATTGTGGAGTTTTCGGTCAGCCGTGTATAATGTGGCCTTTAGTTTTTTGGTTGCAGTTATGTAGAGGGAGTCGTATATCGTTATGTTTTGGGTTAAAGCTATTTCTGCGTTTTCTTCGGAAAGTTCGTGGGTTGTGAGGATGTTTAGCTTATCGTGTATTTTTGTTAGGTCCTGAACAGCAGACTTCGCTTCTTCTGTTTTTAGGTCTTTGTGTATTTTCACGTGTTTCCATATGGCGTTTAAGCCTTCGGCTAGGGCGATGTCTACCGTGTAAAGGCAGTAACCTTTTCTCAGGAAATTTTCTATTGATTTTCTGGCTTCTTTGGAGCCTGGTTCAGCTAGGACGAGTTTTACGAGAATGTTAGAATCCAAAACTGAAGTTAACGTTCCCTGTCCTCCCTAATAAGCCATGTTGAATCCATTTTTACTCGGCGTTTCTCAGCTCTTAACCCTATTTCTTCAATAGTCTTTATTAACTCGAGGTGTTTAACTCTCTGTTCAATGAACCTTCTAACTTCTTCGCTCCATTCCACGTTGAGCTTTTTCATTTTTTCTTTCAGCTCTTTTGATATGCGTATCGTAAAGGTGGTGGACATGTGTTACAACTCATATACAAAATTGTAATACAAATTTTTAAACATTCTGTTACACGGATTGATAGACTTGTTATGTTTCCGGATGTGATTGGTGGGCATTGTTTGATTCCTAACACTGAATTGCTTTTGAAAAGTTATGATTCAGAGTTTTTGCGTTTAATCTTGAAGTCTAATGAGAAGCAGAAAATGGAAATTGAGGATGAAAGTGTTAGAAGAGAAGTTGAAAAGTCAAGGAGAGGGTGGAAGTGCTTCAAAGGGATTTGAACAATTTATAATGTTAGCGGAGGGTCGAACAACTGGAACAGAACCGTTAAAGCTCACTTGTTTTTAATGTTTTTACGTATTTTTTCCCTTTTTCATATAATTGCTCGTCATCTGTTATTAGTGTTAAGTTGTTTTGGATTGCGGCTTGAATGTACGAGGCATCGTAGAAAGTTATACTTTCTCCGGTTGCTATTTTTAATGCTTCCAAACCGTTTTCTTTTTCTGGCTTTTTTAGTTTGCTGAAAATTTCCAGTAAGGGGTCTAATAATATTTTTGCTTCTTCAGAGTTTATCTTTTTATGTATGTGAACTTGTTTCCAAACAGCGTTTCCGATTTCGTAAAAGGCGAGGTTTATGGTCCGTCCTTGGAGCAGCTTATCTAATTTCTTTTCTCCACAAAGGTTTATTATGGCTGAAGCGTCGAAAAGACTCATCGTTTTTCCCTGCTTTCTCTTATAGTTTTAACCCAGCTTTCTTTGCCGATTTTTAATATTAATTTGCTGGCTTTCTCTACTTTTTGGTAAAGTCGTTGTTTCATTCTTTCTTCAACCTCTTTTTTAAGGGATTCTCTAATAACCTTTGAGGGTTTTATGCCGAGTTCAGCGAGTTTTTTCCTAAGTTCTTCGTCGATTTTAGCTGATACTGTTACGTATTTCAATATACCACCAAAAATACTACAATAATTTTACTATAAAAATGTTACTACAATTTTTTCCTAAGTTTCTACCAATTTTAGAGACAAGGCTGTTCAGTGTTTGATGGAGGCTTATTTGAAGAGAAAGGTCTCTACGGTAAATCAAGATGAAGCTACATTTGAACGTTTTAGATTTATAAGGATCATTTGGAATCGCCATCTTGAAGGTGTTTTCGGAAGCGGTTGATATTGTTTAGACGTTTCTGCTTCTTTTCGAGGTCGGCGCTATGCTTATTAGGTTGTGTACAAGTTATATAAGTGGTGGACAATTTTGCCTGTGAAGACCATGTCTGCAAGGTTCGACGACGAGCTCTACGAGGAGATTTTGGAGTATGCTAAAGAGAAAGGCATACCTAAAACGAGGGCGCTTAGGGAGTTGACGAAGGAAGGCGTGAGGAAGTGGAGGTTAACAAAGGCTTTGACCCTTTATAGAGAGGGAAAAGTAACATTGTGGAAGGCATCGCGTATAGCGGGGTTTCCTCTTTCAAAAATGGTTGAGATTGCTGCCTCCGAGAAGATTCCGATACACTATGGAAGAGAGGATTTGGAGAGAGACTTCAAGAGCGCCTTCGGTGAAGCTGTTTGAAAGCTGTCCTTAACGCCAGCCCGCTTATTTATCTTGGAAAGAAGAGAAAAACGGGTCTTCTGAGACTGGTGTTTGAAAAGGTTCTTGTTCCCGTAGAGGTGGAAGAAGAGATAATGAAACTCTGTGATAGCCCTGAGGCAGTGCAGTTGAGAGATGCTATCCAAGAAGGTTGGATAGAAGTGAAGCATTCTTCCGAAAACAAGAAGAAGCAAATCGCAAAGTTGTTCAGTGAGATAGATGAGGGGGAGGCTGCAGTAATAGCGTTAGCACTCGAAGGACATAGGGAAAACGTCATAATTGACGATGCTGAGGCAAGAACCGCTGCCGAATACTTTGAACTGGAGGTTCATGGCACTTTATACATAATTTTAGAAGCATACAAACGCAATATTTTCAAATCGAAAGCAGAGGTAATGAGTATGGTGAACAACATGCTGAGGAAAGGCTTCTACATCTCCAGCGAGGTTTATGCGCGGCTTCTGTTTCTCTTAGACAAACTCAGATGAATGCATGTTAGGCTCATTTGATTAGCGCGTATGTGTTAGAAGATGAAGATTTAGACAACGCCGTACTTAACATGGCAGGCAACCTGAATATTACATACTCCAACGCAACCTATCTAACCAGGCAAAAGTCTAACCAGACCATTGTTACGGATGATGAAGGCTGGATGTTGGGGAGAGGAAGGCTGACGAGTTAAGGTTGAAGGGCGCATTGGCTGAGTTGAGGTTTTCATAAGGGCTGTGGAGAAGGGGGAGGAATGGTACGTTACATAAGAAGCTGGTTGAAATTTCTAAAAGTCCATTAAGGAGATCGTTAGGGATGCTATTGAAGACTGGTTGATTTGGAATAAGGGAGCTGTTGAGGATCCGTTCTTGAACTTGAAGCCTGTGGATTTCGGTGTGAAGACGAACGTTGAAGGAATTGGGAGGGTTCTCTATGGTAGATCAGAATGAAGCTTCGGCTTACATCGTTTTTTGCTTCTTCCAAAGGTTTTGATTTCCGACAAATTTATAAAGTTAGAATTTTTATTAAAAGGTAAGGTGAAAAGAGCAGATGAAAATTGTTACTGTTACTTCGAAGGGACAGATTACCATTCCATCGAAGCTGAGAAGGAAGCTGGGAATAGTGAAGGGGAGAAAGTTGATGGTTGTCAGGGAGGGTGATGCTATTAAGCTTATTCCTGTTCCTAAGCTGTCTAAGCTTGCTGGAGTGGATAAGGACTTGTTCAAGGATAGAAAGCCCTCAGAGGATATCGAGAATATCAGACGAAGGTGGGATGAGGAGTTTGAAAAACGAGTCAAGCAAACTTGACGTCATAATCGACACCAAGCCTTTGGTTAAGCTTTTCGCCCAGGAGGAAGGGTGGCAAGCCGTTCAAGCGATTTTGTCCGAGGTGGAGTCTGAAGAACTGAAAGCGGGGATAAGTGTTGTAACTCTAACGGAAGTATATTACAAATATTTGCAGGAGGGCAGACCAGATTTGGCTGAAACGAGGGTTAGACAGCTTCGATACGCGTTATATCTTAGAAAAATTGCAGTAAATGAAGACATAGCGGTTAAGGCTGGAGACTTCAAAGGTAAATATAAAGTTCCTATTGCCGATGCTTTAATAGCAGCCTCTGCATATGTAAAAGGTGCGACTGTTATTAGCGATGATCCACACTTCAAACAAATACGGGAGATTCAAACTTTTACGGAAACAGAATTTCCGGGTAGGTAAATTCGATGTGATATGCATAGAACTGTTTTAACTATTGCCAAAATGAGTTTTGCATTTTTCTATTCGTTCTTTTTATGGCTTGATTTTGACTGTTTTTGGCAGGTGAATGATTCCCTTCGCTGTTTTGCGTTTACTTCGTTTGTAGAGCGGTGATAGGTTGAAGGGAGTAGCGAGGTTTGTGCTGATTAAGGGTTCTGTTGCCAAGGATCTTGAGGAGTTATTTCGAAGGCGCTTGAGGCAGCTATTAAGCTTTGGTTGAGGTATGATTATGAGCTGAATGATGAGGAGGATGCTAACAATAAAGCCTTTGAATCGTTGATTGATGATTTGAAGGTTAAGTATCCTGGCAAATATGTGGTTATTGCAAATGGTCGTGTTGTTAGAATATGTGATTATATTGAGGAAGCTTTTAAATTGCGGTCTGGTAGCATGTGTCATCATCGCATAGTCTTTAAGATAGGTGAGAAACCTGCGGTGAGGGTGAGGTTGGGGTGGAGGGCGAAGCTAAAGTCTGCTGGCGCTACTTAAAATCTAATAAGCTTGGAAGCCCAGCCCAGCCCTTGGTTTGAGGATCACCGGACCGTTTAAGTCTTTACCTGAGAAGGATGAAATTTTAATTCGCGTAAACACAGGGTATGAGGGTTTTCTTCTATTGAGTGAGGAATATTACAAACTTCTTGGATTACATCTATCGGAATTGCCTCGTAAATATTTGGCCTGAAGGGGAAACAGTGACCGGGGAGGTTTTCAAGCTTCGAAGGGCTATAGCCATAGTTCATTTGCCTAAGGCTGGTGTAAGGCTTGAGGGATATGCTGATACATTCCGCGGGAACACGGAGAATCTTGTAGGCTTAGATTTTCTTTACGGGTTAAGGCTTCTTCTAGATGGACATGCACAAAAGCGTGCCTCACTTAACCAGCCACAGGCGCCTGCTTAGTTTTATACTGTGCGCTAGTTGTTCAGTACAGAAGTAGTGGGAGTTCTTCGGCTTTTCCTGTTGTTGGGTTTATATTTTTAACTCTAATATTTCAAGTGTTACGACACCAATTAAAAGATGTTATTTTCTCGCTTAGTCATGTTTGCTGGTATTATGCTATACGTTGCTCCGGTGTTAACCAAGGTTCTTGCTGAAACTCTAACGCTAGACTTCTTAATGCTTGCGAATTCAACATCAAAGTATACGTAACCCGTATAACATCTCATTGAAGTGTTCCCTTGCATATTTAAAACATTAACAGTTCCATTCTTTAAGGAGGTGTTTTGGGACTTTATGATGAGATACTTTTGTAATGTTAACTTTTCCTAAATCCTTTTCTGAAACACTTCGTTCGATGAGGGAATATTTATATTTTTGTGGGAAAATTTTTATTTTGTGGGAATATGCCAGTCGTTACTTTAAGTTCGAAAGGGAGATTGACTCTTCCAGCGGAGATAAGGTCCAAAATTAAAGCCACGAGATTTCTTGTTGTTTTTGAGGGGAACTCAATCAGATTGATTCCGGTACCAGATCCGTTAAAACTGAAGGGATCAGTTAAGATTCCGTGGAGTGTTGAGGAACTTGAAGAGGCTGGCGAGGAATTTGTGTCTAGAAGGGTTGAGGGGCAAGTTTCTGTTTGACTCTGATGTCTTCTTATCTTATATTAAAGGTGATGAACTCGCAGTTCACTCAGAAAAGTTGTAAAATCCGCGGTAGACGGCGTGTTGAAAATTTTCGTATCTTCTATGTTATATGATGATGTAATCTCTGGTTTACGGGCTAAGGGGATGAGGCTTCCTAAAATCATCGAAGTCCTCGCAACTATTGCATCAGTGCCCCACACCTCTCTTTCAGTTACTCCAGCCGTTGCCATAAGCGCCTTGATGCTTTATCAACAGCACGGTGGTTCACGGAGACTTCATTACTTTGACGCTTTTCATGTGGCAACGGCGAGGATGCATGGGCTACCGATGATAACAAGCGATGGATACATAATTCAACGGCAGGCAGATTTAGGCATAACTGCCATAAATCTGAGAAGATTGTGAAGTTTACAGAGTTTTATAAACATCTGTAATGTGTTTTGGTTATGGTGGAGGGCAACTTGATGTTCAAACTGGGTTGCGGGTTGACGGTTTTGTGCTTGACGGTTTTAAGGAGCTTTGCAGGGAGAATGTTGGGTGGGGCTGTTCAATGTTTGATGGAGGCTTGTTGACAGGGCTATTTACCGTCCAGCCTATAAGGCGGCTGTGGCTGTGCTTCCGAAGGTTAGGGATGAAGAGTTGATTCGCGAGGCGGTGAGGCTGCAGAAAACTCATCGGAGGATAAAATATCTTTAATTCTAAGAATTTTCACAGTCTAAAGTTGTGCCAGAATTTATTGACCTAATGAAAAGTTATGGTTCAATGTTTTTGCGTTTTGATCTTTGAGTTTGCTAGATATGCACATACAGCCAGTCAATGGTATGAGTGCTTCTTGTTATTTGATAAATTCCCTTAGTTTTTCTTCATCTTTTGTAACATGGAACGCTTTTAAACCTATTTTTCTGCTTGCATCAATGAGTTTTTTGTCGCTACTTATGAGCGCGTTGCTTTGGCTGTGTATGCATGTGGTTATTTGTAGGGCATCTGCTTCATAAATATGATAGTTTAATATGAGTTTCCACGTTTCTGTGAGAATTGGTGTGTGTATTACGATTGTTTCAAGTGTTCTTAGACGTATAAGTTTGAGGAGTTCGTCTGCTAGATTCTTTAAAGTTTGTTCGAATTCTCGCTGGGTTAGCCATTCTCTTCTACGTCGTTCATCGAGGACTCCTAATACTTCTCCAATGTTCCATAAGGAGAAGGTTATGATAAGTTCTCCTGCTTCGGCTTTGTCGAAGATTATGTCGACGGTTTGAGTGCCTGGTTCAGTTACGTATCGTTTTACTATTGGGCTGGTGTCGAGGTAGAGTTTCAACAACTCTTTTCTGCCTCATTTTTCTTATTATTTCTTCTGAAGGTGGTCCTTTTAGTATGGGTCTTTTGGCTTTGATGTCTGATGAGGATATTGTTCCTTTTGCTTCTACACCTATTCTTTTGAAACCTGAAACAACTGCATCTTCAACAATAAGGGATCGTAGAATTGTCTCAACTTCGCTGCTGATTTTTCTTAGGCTTCCGTATTTCTGGAATACCTTTTTTTTGAATTCAGACCATACTTTGTCGTTTATGTATATGCTGACTTTAGTCAACTCTATACCTCTAAAGGGCTTTACTGGTAAAGAGTATTTAAGATTTGCTGAATAGATTGATAATGTTTTTAGCTTTAATTGGTGGAAATTGTCTAATTCCGGATACTAGGGTTGTTGCTGAAAAGCGTTGGAAAGAGAGTTAATGTAGAGATTGATATAGAACTTTCTTTTTTTATTGGTTTTACCAGGTTTTAGGCATGTTAAATTCTACACCTTCTGTTATGAGGATGAGTATCCGTATCTCGTGGGCATCTATTCAGCTTGTACTCTTCTAGGGTATCCGCTCTATCGAGACGCCTACGTTGCGAAATTCCGCATCTCGACCAACTAGCAGATTTGCCTTCTTCACCTTAGCGGTCGCTACGGCGAATGCGTCAGCTAAGGAGAGTGCGTGTTTTCCCTTAGTCTCCGCTGCTTCTTTCCAGAGTTGGTCATCGTCAACGGGAACTATTTCCAACCCGTAGCCTCTGAGGTTCCGTTCCTTCTCCTCGGCGAGGTCAGGGTTCCTCCCGTATAGAATGTAATAAAGTTCTGTTAGGTTGATAATGTTTAGGTAGCCCTTCATTTCTCCTTCCATTATCTTTGTTAGGTGCCTCTCAACCTTCTTTCCGCCGGGTTCTCCTAGGTAGAAGGCTAAGAGGGTTTCGGTGTCGAAGACGACGCTCACGTTGTGGCGCCTTTTAGCATCTTTTTCTCCCTTATCCAATCCTGTGTCCTAGCCTCCTTTAGAATCTCTCTCGCCGTCTTTCCCTTGAAGAGCTTCCTCAGTGAGCCGAATTCATCTTCGGGTCTGGGCAAAGGCTTGAAAAGGATGCCCTCATCCGTCTCAACAACGAGAACTCTGTCCCCTACCCTGAACTTCTCCCTCAAATCTTTTGGGATGGTCGCCTGTCCCTTCTTAGTAACACTAACAACTCTAGCCATTATATCTACCAAATTAATACTGATATTAAAAGTATTACTTAAATCTTGCCCCTTCGCGACATTCTCAGGATCATCATTAACGTTAAAAGCATTTTATTCTGAATGTTGCATTTGTTACTGTGGTATTCCCCCCTCCCCATCATCAAATGTCTTTACCTAACTTGATCGGTTGATTTTTGTAACATGTTTTTGTTAATGGTGGAGGGCCAACGTGGAGTTTCAAACCGGGTTGCGGGTTGACGGGTTTGTTTTTGAGGTTTTAAGGAGGTTTGTAGAGGTGAGGGATGTTGGTGGGTGAGCTGTTCAGCGTTTGATGGAGGTTTGTTTGAAGGCTGGGTCTGTCACTTTGGTTTTGAGGAGTGAAGCCTTGGTGGATGCTGGGGAGAGGAGGGCTGACGAGTTAAAGCTGAAAGGCGCCCTAGCCGAGTTGAGGGGCTTCATAAGGGCTGTGGAGAAGGGAGAGGAATGGTACGTTACGGTGAAAGACAAGGCGACACGTATTGACCAAGCTATTTACCGTCCAGCGTATGAAACGGCTGTGGCTATACTTCCGAAAGCTAGGGATGAGAAGCTGATTCGCGAGGCAGAGAATGTTCTTGAGAAGGCAAACGAGGCTGCAGAAAAAGCCATCGGATGATGAAAAGGGTTGTGGGATGAAGATGTCCGAAGTTTCTTCTCGGGCAAAATTGTTTGAATTGTTTTGTTTATAGAAATATGATTCGGTTGCGCATTTCTTCGAGGGATTTTGTTTCAGCTATAGCTTTTAGTCGTCTTATGCATTCTCCTATAGTTAGCTTTTGCTGGTGGACGTAGATTATGCCTGGATGTTGTTTGTGGATGGCTATTCTTAGAAAATCTACATCATGAGTGAATATTATCGCTTGTTTTTTGGTGGCGACCTTGATTTGTTCTTCATCGGTTAAGCCTAGTTTGCCTATGTCTCTGGCAGAGAATGCCTCTACGCCGCGTCTTTTCAAACCTTCGACTATAGCGATGTTAACGCTTTCGTCTGCGTAAATTTTGATGCGTTTTGATACTATCGACCCGCCCCTAATGCCTTGGAAAGCTCCTGAATGAACTGTTTGTCGCTTTTTATTTTTTCGTCCAATTCCTTTCTGTTTTCGTAGTAGTAAGATAGAGCGTCGTGAACCTGCTCCAGTTTGAGATGAGGGTGGGCGTTGATTATCTCGTCAGGTGTCTGATTGAGGTATTCGTATTCAACTGCTATGTCTACTACTCTTATTCTAGTTCCCTTTATCACTGGGGAACCGCCGCAGATCTTCTCGTCTGCTTTGATGTATGGATGGGTTACTTTAGCTTTCTGCATTGTTTAAGCCTTCTTTTATCCTTTTCATTAATGGTTATTTGTTTTGCGACTCTTAACTTTTCCTCTTTGTTTTGGCCACTTGGATTAGCAGTTATTTTCTGGTTGATTTTAAGTTGAACAAGAAGATGGAAGAAGAGATTAAAAGTGAGAACATTAGGAAGTTGAAAAGGTTAGGAAAAGAGTGGAAGCCCTAGAGAAGGGGTCAATTAGGAGAGAGCATTAGCTATTTCTTTGTGGTGCTCATTTGATGAAAATTACGTTTTTCAGGTTTTTGAAGTGTTCATCTCCTGTTATTATTTCAGCCTTTTTTATTGATCCTGTTGCATAGACTATCGAGTCGGCTAATCCCCAGCCTTTAATCTTCTTTTTCATGGTGACATCCATTTTGGCGGATTCTATGGCGATTGTTTCGTCTAGGGGGGCGAGGGCGCTTCTTTCTTTGATGAAGGTTCTTTGTTTTTCTGCTAGTTCTTCGCTTTCTACTTTGATGGTTTTTGCGTAAACTTCGGCGAGGCAGATGGTGGGGGTTATTTTCTCCTCTAAGCCTTCAATTATGGGTTTGGCTTTTTCTCCTGCTTTGGTTCCCATGAAATATTCTATCCACGCGTAAGAGTCTATTATATACTTCATAATCGTTCCCTGTGATCTCTTAAGTCGCTTACGTCAACGTGTTTCATGACTCCGAACATGCTTTCCTTTTTGGCGAAGTACTCAACGAGAATTTCATTTATTAACTTTGAAATGTTTCTGTTCCCAGCTTTTTCCTTGAGGGCTTGATGCACGTCTTCTCTTAGAAGGACCGTTGTCTTCTTAACCATAAACATCACCGTAAACATCTACGTAGCCATCTATTTATAAACCTTGCGTTATAAAAGGGTAGAGCCTTGTTTAAAAGTTAAGATTTTGAAAAACCACGATCATGGTTTTCCTCTCCATTACTTTTACCTCCCCCTCCCTAGGTGTTTATAAAAATCTGTAACATGTTTTGGTTATGGTGGAAGCCAAACGTGAAGGTTTAAACCGGGATGTGATTGACAAGTTTGTTTTTGAGGTTTTAAGGAGGTTTGTAGAGGTGAGAGATGTTGGTGGGTGAGCTGTTCAGCGTTTGAGTGAGGCTTCATGAGGGCTGTGGAGAAGAAGCAATGGTATGTTACGGTGAAAGACAAGGCGACGCGTATTGACAGGGCTATTTACCGCCATGCGTATGATATGGCTTTGGCTATGATTCCGAAAATTCAGATGAAAAGCTATTCGCGAGGCGGCGAGGGTTCTTGAGAAGGCGAACGAAGTTGCAGAAAAATCATCGGGGAAGGTTAGAACGTGCGGTTGTGAGCATACGAGCTGGATGTGTTATACGTTTTTCCAATGGTTTATTGAATTAAACTTGACTTGCTTTTTGGGAGTTATGGAACCGTTTGGAATCCGTATTGTTGGAAGTGTTTATCGAAAGTGAAGGCGGTGGATATTGCTTCTTGCTCCATTAGTGCGAAGCTTGTGCAGTCTGTGAAGCTGAAATCCTTATCACTATATTTTTTAAAGATGTTCCAAGCAACGTTCTCGATTTCGGGGGTGACTCTTAGTATTCTCAGGATTTTTGAACGTTTTATGTTTTCCTCAAATGCCAGGGTAGCTCGGTGGCTTAACTTTAATCTTAATAGGGTGAACACTTCATCTAATATGTAGTTTGAAGTGTATAATGCTCGGAAGGGTGTTTTCCCTTGTCTGATCTTCTCCCTATAATCTAGTGCGGCTTTGTGTTCCTTATCGTCTTCGTCTTCGAGGGCGACGAAGGCTGTGGTGTCAATGAACAGCCTCATTCTTTTCGCCGTAGAGGTATTTGTCGTGTCTTCTTGAAAGGTCGCTTAAACCGCTTCGACCAGCTGGTTTATGTGTGAAAAATGGATCTTCAGGGTCTATTTTAAATTCTGATTCAAGAAGCTTTTCAACAGCAAGCCTTAATCCTTCTCGTATGCTCAGTCCCTTCTTTTCAAGGGCCTCCTTAAATGCTCGGTACTCTTCCTCTTCTAAAAATGTCTGCACTACCTTAGCCATCTCATCACCTTCACATGTAAATAGATAAATCATCTATTTAAGTATTTCATGATTTGTAAATTGAAATGTGTCATGCCATACAAAATAATGTATGTGTTTAGCTGATTTTGAAACGGAGTTCATTTCTGCCTTCTTTTCGGAAAAATCGGTTTGCATGTACCAAAAGAAGGTCAAGTCAGTCTTCTTTTCGGTGAGCTAAACACGTACAAAATAATAAGAATTTATTGAGGAAGAGGCTGGAATTAGATTGTTGATAGGGATTGGATGACTGCTTGTTTTCAAGGAATGCATACTATTTCAAGGCGTTTGAGAGCCTATTTTGATGAAGTTGTGGATTTTTGGAGGATACTTGATAGACCGATAATGTTTCCAGCTGTGGTTGGTGGGCATTGTTTGATTCCTAACACCGGATTGCTTTTGAAAAGTTATGATTCAGAGTTTTTGCGTTTAATCTTGAGTCTAATGAGAAGCAGAAAATGGAAAATTGAAATTGAGGATGAAAGTGTTAGAAGAGAGGTTGAAAAAGTCAAGGAGATGGTGTAGAAGGGGGAGGAATTGTAGGTTACGGTGAAAGAAGGAGACGCGTATTGACAGGGTTATTTATCGTCCAGCCTATGAGACGGTGTGCTTCCGAAGGTTAGGGATGAGGAGTTGATTCGCGAGGCGGCGAGGCTGCAGAAAACTCATCGGAGGATGAATTTTTGTGTTTTAGGCATAATCTTTTGCATGTTTATGCATAATTATTTGATGTTATTGGAAATGTAAAAAAGTTTATATTTAATGTGATGTTACATCTATTTGGTGATGTAGGAATGACTGTTGTTCAAACGAGTATTCCGGATGAGTTGCATAAGAAGCTGGTTGAAATTTCTAAAAGTCAGAAAAAGTCCATTAAGGAGATCGTTAGGGAGGCTATTGAAGACTGGTTGATTTGGAACGAGGGAACTGTTGAGGATCCGTTCTTGAACTTGAAACCTGTGGATTTCGGTGTGAAGACGAACGTTGAAGGAATTAAGAGGGTTCTTTACGGTAGATCAGAATGAAGCTGTTTGTAGATTCCTCGGCTTATATTGCCTTTTATAATAAGAGAGATGAAAAACATCGTGAAGCTGAGGGTTTTATAGACGAAATCAAAAAGGGGATTTTTGGTCCGGTGATTTTTTATACGACGGATTACGTGTTTGATGAAGTCGTCACCTCTATAGTGTCGTTTACACGGAGAAAGGATTTAGCTGTGAACGCAGGTGAAGCCATACTGTCCTCAAAGATCACAAGGGTGATTAAAGTCGATGATGAAGCTTTTAGAGATGCGTGGAACTTGTTCAAGAGGTTCAAGGATAAGTTATGGAGTTTCACAGATTGCACTTCATTTGTGTTGATGAAGAGGAATAAGTTGGTAACAGCTTTCACTTTTGATGAGCACTATAGACAAGCAGGTTTCAAAACGTTGCCTTAATCAGGAGATTTTGTTCATTTTTCCAAATGTAGAGGCGAGTATGTGATTAAGCAGCATTCTAGCGTAGATTTTGACAGTGTTGTGGATTTTTGGAGGATACTTGATAGACCGATAATGTTTCCAGCTGTGATTGATGTGCATTGTTTGATTCCTAACACCGGATTGCTTTTGAAAAGTTATGATTCAGCGTTTTGCGTTAGATTTTGAAATCTTTTAGTAGCAGTGTGCCATTTGGTGCTTTTTTGTGAAGGGTTTCATCTGCCGTTATCAATTTTGTTTTGCTTTCTTTTGCTAATGCTAGGTATGATGCGTCATAGAAGGTTACGCTTCTGTTTTCTGATATTTGACATGTGGTTTTTAAGATTTTATTGTTTGATTGGCTGTCTACGAGTTTGATCTGGAGGTCGAGGAACTTTTTAATGTATGTGTAAGCTTTTTCTGGGTTGACTTGAGGGTGCTTCCAGAAAACGTTTCCTAGTTCGTAGATTATTAGTGAGGGGGCTGAGAGTGATATGTGTCCTTTAATGTGCGCATTTATGGTTTCGGTGGCTTTGTCTGAGTAGTCTTCTATTATAAAGCATTTTGTGACAACGGATGCGTCGATTACGTAGTTTTTCACGTGGTTTTCCTCATTTGGCGAATGGTTTTAACGCTGTCAAATCCTATTTCTTTGCCAGGTACTCTGTTCATTTTTATCCATTTCATGGCTTCTTCCGATTTTCTTCTTTTTAATTCTTTTTGGATGGCTTCTTTGATAAACGTGGAAGCTTTGAATCCTAGTTTCTCTATGTCTTTTTTAACTTTCTCTGGAACTCGAACCGCTATGACCACTGTTTTCTCCAAAATGTTTTCACTAGTTATTACTTTTTTGTTTACAAAAATATAAACATATAGGTAACGTTGAACATGCCATATTCCTGTCATTTAACCGCTTTTGCGAACAAGTTAAGGCTGAGTTGATTTTGAAGAGTTATGATTCTGAGTTTTTGCGTTTAATTTTGGAATCGAACAAGAGGCGAAAGGAAGATATTAGAGACGAGGATGTTAGGAGAGAGGTTGAAGAAGTTAAGAGGAGAGTGGGAGCATTAGAAAGAGAATTGATGGAGAGGTGTGGAGAAAGTTCGTAGGCATGTGCTGTTTTGTTATTGTTTTAGGTGTTTAAAGTTCTTCGCTTGTTATAGTCTTAACGTACTTTTTGCTTATTTTATAGAGTTGGTTGGCATCTGTAACTGTCGTTAAATTGTTTCCGGCATAGGGTGACTTCCTCCCCACGCTTCCGCATGGGGCTTCCCAGTTTCGTTCACTATTCCCGTCTGTCGCCAAGAGCGGTGTTTCAGGGAAGCTTGCGAGGTTCCACCGTTCGCCTG
>Ga0180298_1000108_pt1 | contig 16800 bp, 14 predicted proteins | sample GuaBasSediGuay13_FD_121800 | JGI IMG/M metagenome (GOLD analysis project Ga0180298, IMG submission 121800) | Subseafloor sediment microbial communities from Guaymas Basin, Gulf of California, Mexico - Guay13, Core 4488-10 , 4-6 cm | ecosystem: Environmental > Aquatic > Marine > Hydrothermal...
GTGTTAGACGAATACATCCAAGTAGAGTCGTAGTAATATGGTTTTCTGACAACTGTGTCAATCGTTTCTATTGCTCCAGGAACGATGCTTTTATATAGTTTATTCCGTCCTTCAGCATCTGTAATAATTTTAATTTGATGTTCGTAACCGTCTACGGACCAAGATGAACATAAAGCTTGGAATTGCGTATCAGATTCTAATGTTGTGCAGCCAGATATTATTAAGTCAAAATTTACCATTTTATGCTAATAACGATTTTTAATTTAAACGTGTCATACGTTGCCGTACAGGCATTTTTGGGTCTCACTGGTATAGTTACATAGGGTGCCTACTAAAAACGCGTCAGCGTTAACGTATGGTGCCTTTAAACGCAAAATTTTAATGGGTTTGAGACTATATTGTTGCATTTTGGTTTTGTATTATTAATTTTTCTACACGGGAAGTAATATCATACTCCGGAACATTCACTGTAACTACTGTTTTAAACTTATTTTTACTATCTATGATATGCTGGTATGATGCTACCTTAAATTCATCATCTATTCCCAACGGTTCAATGGAACCAGATATCATATGATATAAATCAATGTTTTCATCACCCCTGAATATTATTTTACCACTAAATGAAAGTGATGTGTTATTTAAAATACCATTAGCAACTGCAATTGCGGTATTTAAGTCTTTAATATTATTATTTACTATAAGTTTTGGGATTCTCTCTGATTCTCTACTTATGTTACCAGATGCTTCATAAATGATTTTGTCACCAAAACCAATATCATATGCAATGTGATATATAGAAGAATCTTTAGATAACGGAGGATTCCAAGCGGTACTAGTTGTAATTTTTCCACCTGCCCAAATGTCATAAGTTGAATAATGAGTATGTCTCTTTGAATTAATTGTCATAGCTAAATAATCATAATTTTTTACTGGAATAGGTTCCTCAAAAATTATCCATTCCGTCCACCCCAAACTTTCAGTTCCTGACGGTGTATATTCAACGCTTGCCAATTCATCACCAATTGCATACGCATGTGATCTATCAAAACCAAGAACAAAAGCAGCTATTTCATTTATTTTAGCTTGTACAGTGGAACTACCTAAATAATTAAGTGTCAATCGTAATGAAGAGGTTTGAATTGGTATTGATATCAAATGTGATTCTAGGTTTATTGAATAACCACTCTGAAGAGTTGAAAATGTAGTTGATCCACTATTCCAATATTCTATTTTCCAATAATAATTATCACCTCCAATACCACCTTCCCAAAAAATTCTTCTAATATTTTGTGTTTCATCCCAATTTAGCTGTATTGCTGCTTCGTTATCAATTGAATCTAATGTTCTATATGAATAGGTTGTTATATCTTCGTCATTGATATTCTGCGTATCTATCCAACTGGAGAGATTATACACTGTAGCGGAGGAAGCTACATTCTTCAATATTTCATTTACAGTTATTAATGTTGAAGAAGAGCCACCAACTAAATATAATCTAACTCTGTCTATATATGGATAATTTTTATTAACTGCGAAACATTCTCCGACTACATCTCCATTAAATGTGTATTCATGTGCACTCTGTAATTGATGTTTATTCACATATCCAATATCTCCTACTACACGTACGTATGTGATATTATTATTGATATCTTTCCCTAGATTATTTGGATGGGGATAAGAGGTTGAGGAATAAGTAAAAGTTTTAGAAATTCCAGATGGCTGAAAGTATTTAATAATGGTGTTATCAATATCCCAATGAAATCCATCCATGACTATTAAATCATCCAAGCAGTCACCAACAGTTCTTCCGTTTGGATAAAATGCATCAATATATATTCCTGTGTCAGAAATGCTGGAAGACGGTTGAAATGAGAATGTATAGCCAAATGAAGTTGGGATATAATCATTTATTAGTGATGAAGCAATGTCATTGGTATTACCACTATACACTGCGCCATAATCCGTGAAATATCTATATAAGTCTTTCTTTCTACCTATTGCAACACAATTGTATAATTTTCTTCCTCTCCAATCTACAGTGAAGTTTTCTAGATATCCATAAAAAACATTTTTACCATTAATACTAAGATACACATCGTCACCGAATTCTACATTATTCTCAAATGTGCCATCTTTATCAGGAAAGGAAAATTGAACATAAGGTTTTTTATCTACTGATGAAGTTAGTTTAACCTTGGTTAAATCATCTTCAGCGAGTTGCACTGAACTACTAAGCCCAGATATCGAGATATTATAAGTTACCATTAGACAGCATTAGCTCTACGTTTGAGTTCTAACATAAATTCATCAAAATTAGCTATGCCTTCTATATTAACGTCTCCATAAATATTAATCTTCTCCTCTGTACCTTCACCAGACATAGGTGGTGGTCCAACTTTATCCCAGAATCTATCTAATGGAAGTACAGCTTCTGGGTGATAAGTTTCAGCTATATTAGCTAAAGTTGGTCTAGTAACAATCCCACCACTTTGCAAACCAATAGACTTTAATGCCGATCCTATAACATCAGATATGTAATCTATTAGTGGAACTTTCCGTTTGCCATTTTCTTCTTCCAATCCACCCGGTAAAACGTAACCTCCGCTTATGTGTCGAGTTGCGGATGGTTTGTATTTTGCAGCTTTCTTCTCCTCTGATTCCTGTGCTTGTTCTAAATTAGTTTCTATAGTTAATTCAATTTTCTTTTTAAACTCTGGGAAGTTGTTCAAGGCTTCTTTAGTAGCATTTATAGCTTCTGTGAGAGTATTAAATCCTTTTATTTCAGCTGCTAAACGAGCATCATATTTGGATAGATATTTTATAAATTCATCCTGTTCTGAATTAAGGCCAAATAATTCATCAGAATAATCACCAGCTGTATTTATTAGAGATTCATAAAATGTAGCGACTTCATCAGGATATTTCGATAACACATCATTTAACATTTCTGTAGCTGAAACCCCTGATGTTGTTATCTTGAAGAATTGAGATAACCCAGCCATAGGTCCAATCCTAGCATTTACTTCCTTTGCTAATTCACCTAACTCACCACCTTGTTGGGATAATGCATCGTTTACCAGCATGATTCTGGTATATAAATTATTATTATTTCTATTCAAATTATCAGATGCAAATGCCGATGCTATAGAGGATTTAACATTTCTTTTCATAATATCTTCTGCATCCCAAAGTAAATCATTATATTTGGCTTGCTCAATTCTAGCATTGTATGTGGCAGTTTTCACATCATTAAGCGCACTTATAGCCGGCTGAGATAATACACCCATTTCAGCTAGTTGGTCACCTGTAGTTCCTATTGAGTCAGCAAAAGAATTAGTTTGAGTAGTCAAATCTGCAATATCACGTCCGTAATCTTCTAGGAAAGAGATATCTTCGGACGTTAAATAAGATAAATTATCACCTGTTAATCTTATAGCATCAGACCACGCTTCCTGTTGTGATTTACCCTCTGTCAAACCCTTTTCATATATCCCCATAAATGTTCTTATATTTGATGCATGTTTCGGGTATCTATCCAAGAGATTTGAAAATTTTACATTTTCCGATATTACTTCACCTTGAGTAGATTGAAGTTTTACATATCCATCTATTAAATCTTTAGTGAGTAATCCAGATTTTGCCAACTCTTTAAATAATTTGCTTGTGGAAGAAACTTGTTTCTTTTGAATTTCATATAATTTATAGGTAACATCTAGCAAATCTTTTGTATTTTGAGCCATGTCCTTTTGTATTTTATTACGCTTTTTCTCCAAATTAGTTCCAGTAAATGAAGTTCTAATTGAACTGAATTTAGAATACATTGAAGTTAGCTGTGCAAAACCAGTTGATTGTAAATATACTAGATCATTAACAGCTTTCAGTCCATCAGCTGCCCTTTGTAAATCCTCTGGTAATTTTTCATATTCCTCTGACAGTTTAGAATTTGCATCAGCTAAGTCTGTACCCAAGTTTATTAAATCTTCAGATGCCTTTGCATAATCACGCGAATAATCTAAAATTTCACTCCTAAGTTCGGCTAAATCAGCTTCAGTCTTATTACCCTCTAATTCGGCGTCTACTAATTCCTGAACTTTACTACTCAAAGAAGAGTAAGCCTTATCTCTATTTTTTTGTGCATCTTCCACTTGAGATTCTAAGTCTTTCTGAGTTTTCAAATACTCTAGATATTTACTCTCTTTTGGGAAAAGAGATTCAAGAGATTTCTTTAATTTGTTACGCAATTCATACTGCTTCTCTTGGGTTTCATTTAACTTTTGAACTATTTCATCCTCACTCATAATTTGGGCTATATACTTGGCATGAGGTGAGATAGTCTCCTCAATTTCTTTCTTATTCTTAGCTCTGATATAAACTAATGCATCTTCCAAATCTTTTACTGAATCTTCTGAACTTCTTAATTCGTCAAGAATACCACGCATTTCGCGGAATTTCTTAACATTATCTTCAGCTACGGAAGTTCCTATTCCTAATTTAGCAAAGAAATCTTTAAGACCATTCTTTGCTTTTCGTAATGTAACACTTAAATCACCAAGTGAATATATCCAAGCTGCTATTGCACCCACAATTAATGAGACACCCATTGTCACTAAAGACTGAGTGGCTGCATATTCAGCAGCAGCAGCCTCAGCTAAGCGTATTTGAATAGTCAAAACTCTCCAGCCAATTACTAAAGATGCTATTACTATACCAGTAGCTGCCAGAGCTTTTTGTGTGTTGGATAATTTATCACCATAAATTGCTAATAAACTAATAGCAGATACAAGAAATGAAATAGTCAAAAATGAAGTATATTTTACAGCTTGACTCATTGCAACTAACCTTGTTGTTCCACTAGCAGCAACGGTGGAGAAAGTTTTGGTAGCTTTTGCTGCCCTCAATGCTACTATCGCTTGAAGTTTAGTTGCCATTACTGATTTCATTTGTATTATATAATAAGTACCCATTACACCGGCAAGCAATATTGTTCCTGCTTTCAAACCCTTCAATGATTTGTTTAATGCCTTAGACCTTTCAGATGCATTACTTGTGCTTATATCAAATCCAGTGAAAGCGCCAATTAATATCCCGACAACCGCAATTAGTCCCAAAAATCCACCACTTAGTGTAGATGTATGTACGACTAGTGACTCCATCATGGGAAGTATCATTTTAGAAACTGTATAAACAGTCACTAGTGAAGTAGCTAACATCATTGCTGATGAGGAAAAAGCATAAAACACCACTTTACCAATTTGAGAAGAAGATGTAAATGAATAGAGTGCTTGAATGAGATTAGCAAAGGGGGAGAGAAGGGATTGAAAAGTAGGAACCATAATATTCTTAATGGTTGCAGATAATCCAAGTATAGCAGGTTCGAACCCTTTGGAGATTTCAAGTGAAGCACCTTCGATTGCTGACTTTAGTAGTTTAAGTGCACCCCACATAGTTTTAAGCTGTTTTTCAGCAATATCTCTAGTTATGCCTTGTGCATGTTCTAGTTTATCAGTTAAATTAGCCACTTCATCGGCGTTATCAACTAGTATAACTGCACCTGTTGCTGATCGGGCTGATAAAACTTTAGCAGCCGTAGCAGCATCAAAACCTGCCTCTGCTAATTTCTTTAATATCTCTGCCAGAGAATGTGTTGATGGATCAACATCACGAAGAGTTAGTCCTAATTGAGCTAAAGTTCTTTCTGCCTTCTCAGTTGGGTCGAGTAATTTAAGTAGCGTCATACGAAGCATTTGACCAGCCTGAGAACCCTGAACTCCACGATTAATTAATATACCCAGTGCAGCAGCAGTTTCCTCAAGGCTTATCCCTAATGAACCAGCAACTGCACCTACATATTTCATACCTTCAGCCAAACTATCTGCTTTAGCTAAGGTACTGGTAATTGTCTTAGTGAGTGTATCAACCACACGCTGACTTTCTTGAATTCCTAAATTAAACTGCTTAAGCGCAACTATGACATATTGAGTTGCAGTTGCTAAATCTAGCTGCGTAGCTGCAGCATAATTCATTATTGGGAGTAAATCCTTTTCATATATATTAGTGACATCATAACCAGCAGATGCAAGTGTGTAAAATGAATTAGCAGCCTCATTTGCGGTAAATACTGTAGTTTTGGAGAGTGTGATGGATACATCCCGAATATGGCTTACAGCCCTTTCAAATTCATCGCCTAAGTAACCAGATACAGTAGCTGCGTTCACTGCTGCCCGCTGGAATGTAATTGATAAATCTATCATACTCTTCATAGCTCTAATGCTACCACCAACTAACTGAACGGCTATTGAGAAAGATAGATAGTGTTGCATCTGATAGGCAAATGCATCCATCTTTTTACCAGTACTCTTAGTAAAGAGACCAACATGCTTCTCAGCATTCTTTAAACCATCTTTCACACCCTTTGTAAGACCACCGCTAATCGTTTTGCCAGTTCCAGATATCGCTACAGCTGAACCTTTAGCAAATTGCAGTAACTGTTTTTGAGCTGACGCTAATGTAGGCCCTAGCAGATTACGGGCAGTGATATTAACGATTAGATTTCCTAGCAATACATCTGCCATATTAGGTTATGAAAAAATGAAAGTGAAAAATAATTGAAAATAAAAATAGAACATAATACAGACATTTTACCGTATCTTTCTAATTGCTGCCTTGGTGGGAGTCTTCGGTTTAGCTTGTTCCTGAAGTTCCATTTCATAAAATATACTCTCTTCAAGAAACTCAATTTGTCCTGGTCTAGTTCTTCTAATCTCGCCAACTTGATACGGTAATAACCCTAAAGTTTTACAAACCTCAAATTCAATTCTACCTAATTTTGTTTTAACGAAAGGATTTTAAATCCTCTGTACTCACCGTGGCTTCCCGTGTACCGGCTGAAAGGCTCGTTATAAATTTCATCTGAGTCTCAATCGTGGTAAATCTACTCCAGAAGTCAGTATCTAAGGATTTATCTACACAGTATTTCGCACACATTTCAGGGAGTTTCATATAGATATCCTCTATTTCTTTCACTTCATCCATGGTAAGATTCTCAACATCCAAATTAGATAGTTTTGTAAATTTGGAAAGTATTCCAAGTTGCTCCACAAAGTCTGCGTGACTCATCCTATGTGCTTTAATAAACCTTACCTTACCATTTATGAAGGCAATTGGGACATCTACAGTTGCTTCTAAAAAGTCCTTCTCTAACTCGTCTCTAGTGACATAGAGTTTCTCAAGTTTCTTTATATTATTTACATACTCCTTCTGGAGTTCTTTCTTTAATTCTTCCTCAGGAGATAATTTCTCTTCCTTCTCTTTCTTTTCTTCTACTTTCTTTTCAGAATTATCTTGTTTCGTCATTTTTAATTAGATTCCATTAAATTATACATTTATGTTGCTCCAGATATCCAACAATCAGCTGTTCCTATATTATATGGATCCATAACAGTGAAGTCAACTGAAGCAGTTGTAACTGTTGAACCATCACCTACTGATATATCATATCCTGTGACCTGCACGTTCTTGAAATAGAATGATATACCGCCATCTCCATTAAATGTATCACAAGTTGTGCCAGACATAGCCAATGTAGCTCCTTCTACTATAGATTCAAGTATAGGGCTGTGCAACATTTTAGCATGTGTTAGTGAACCCTCTATACTAAGTGGTCCCTGTGTAAAGTAGTTACCACCCTGACACATCAATGATTGTTCTATAACGTCTCTCTTTAAGCTGATGCTGAAGTCTGCAAATGCAAATCCTGAGCAACTACCAGTAGACGTGGAACCTGAAAGCCATACTTTTGCGTTTTGTCCTGTATATATAGATGCTGTCATTTTATCAACCTACTATTTACTAATTTCTACTTTAAACATAAATCTTATAGATCTTACAAATACATTTTCGGTATCATCATAAAGCGGTGGTAATCCACCAGCCTTCACAACACCAAAAAATCCACTTACTTTATTGTCAAAAATTGACTCTAATATGTCAGATATCTCAATTACTTCTTTTAAGCTATTTTTTGACTTAATATCAAACTGTATCATTAATATATCGTGTTTGTATGGGTGCTCATCCTGTTCCTCTATTGAACCAATGTAGTATCTGGAATCATCAGACACATTTAATATTACTATGCAGGGATACGTTAGTTCCCTATTTGGATATGAGATTACAATTGAGGAAGGCGAAACTTTAGTAGTTATAAGTGAATTATTAATAAGGATATTTCTAATTGATATTAAGGAACTCTCTATCATATTGAATATGGTGCAAAGAAATTCTTCATAAATTTAATACTCATTAACTGAAGTGTAGCCTCATGAATATCACTTCTAACTAACAGTGGGCCCATAAATGGCTGTGGATATTGTCCTTTAGTATACCATAGATATTCTGGGTAATTTTCATCCTTAATGTGCATTGGATACTTCGGTTTACCACGTGGTTTCGCTGTAATTAATGTTCTTGGTGGGCGTATAGGTAACGTTGCTAATTTATCAGCCGATGCGTCTACTCTTATTCCAGTACCAAATTCAACAAATGATGCATATGGTGCTGTATTAATTATTGAATACTTGAAGTCTCGTTTTAGACCCTCGACTTGCTCCACTTTGAATGAGTCCTTTAATGTGCCAGTCTTCATAGGTGCCATAGATTTTGCCATATTCATTAAATATTTAGCAGACTCACTGGTGCCCTCTTTAATACCACCAACTGATCTAGCGTATGCAATAACAAAATTCTTTAGCACTTTCTTAAGTGAAATCAGATCTACTTCATACATTATATCTTTTTAGCAATACATTCTATATGGTGAAGACTTGAAGCATCATAGTATTTCATAACCGCTTTTATCTGATATGTGTTAGTACCATCGTAGACTCGATCTCCTTCATCAATGTCAACTGTTGATTCAAATTGTATTCTATGTGTTGAATTCTCAAACATTCCACTAGACGCTTGAATTTCTTCTATCGATATTGGAGCTATTCTACATTTTACTCCTGTAGAGATTGATTCATATGAATCGTTAGAATAGTGACCAAATTCATCTAGTGTATCTGATTTGCGTAATATAGACACAGTGTCTTTGAGGAATGAAGAGAAAGTCATAATTAAAAATTCACCAAATCAATACTTTTCCATGTTCTGGAATGTGATTTTAGAATATCCATTGCCATTTTCTCGAAAGTTTGCTGTATAGTAAATGAATCTGGTGCTTTTTGAATTGATGTAAATGCATATTCATAGTCTGGAAATTTCTCTCGCACTTTATTAAGATATTTTTCAGCAGCAGCAGCAGTGTTTGCTAACTTAGAAGCTATAAGAAGCAAAGCTGCAGCTCTAGACCAATCTTCTCTTGGCACTGAATTACCACCATACCATCTATATTTGATATATTGCTCAACCACATATATTACCATCAATAAAGATGGTGAAGATATGACGGATGTTTCAAGATATGGTGAGAAGAAAGTCCTCACTTCGTCTTCAGACACTAAAGTTGGTGTATAACTCATTTTTAATTTTCAATTTAAAGGCACCATACGTGCACATAGAGGCGTTTTTGGTCTTAAGTGGTATATAACCATTCGGAAACTTCAAAAACGCGTCAGCGTTGAGTTTTGACGTGTTTAAACGCATTTTTCACGTGGGTCACTAATCGAATTCTGGAAATGCTTTTGAAATACTTATTGACTTGGGTGCTGAATCTGATAGGGCTTCAACTTCAATTATGAAGAAATTTGGGTTTGTCTTTCCACCACCTTGGGGAAAAGAAACATCGAGTTCCTCTAATTCATCATCTGTAAAGAGGCGTCTATCACGCAAAGCTGATATCCTATCATTCTCGTAATCCTCTGTCATCCAATAGTTATCTCCTCTTCCGAATAGCACCATAGTAAAGGTAAAACATAAAACATAAATGTAAACATTAAGTTTGTTGACTAATCAAGTTTAACCTGTTTCTGTCTTTATTCTTGAGCCTGCATCTGAATGTATGATTCCAACACCGTATCTCATTGTAGCAAATGCACCAGTCAAATCGTGTATTACGTCATCATAGTTCTTCATTGATATATCACGTCTTATAGCAAGAATTGCAGCTTCCTCTGGGTCAAGTATCAAACCATAGAAATTATTTGCTGATTCAGCTGAACCTGTCCAAACTTGTGTTCCAGTTGTAGTAACAGAAAGTGAATGAGGTGTAAGACCAACTACTTTTGGTATCTGACCAGTTTCCAGTGTTTTATTCTGTCCTGCATATGCCACGTAGAGCAAATTCGTATCCTGCAGAAGTTGCGCCTCGGCTATAGGATGAAGTATTACATCTGTTGGCATATACATATCAGATTTAATCAATCCGCGGCCCTTTGCAAGGTCAGCTACTGTCAAACCAGTAGAGGTTGGTGTAAGGTCATTACTGTCCATCCCACCAAGCAGAGTTTCAAGTGCATCACGATTAAGTTTATTTTCGATTCTGCGTCCACCTTTCTTGATTTCCATAGCTACAACATCCCAAAGACCATCCTCAACCAGTTCGTTTGATACAAGTGCACCAGTTCCTACTTTGCCTATGGATATATCAACATGTGTGTAATCCTGTTCAATATTTGGTATATCACCACCCTCTGCAAGGTCATATGCATATCCACCACTTTCACCTATTGTAACTCTAAGGGATGAAGATTTAGTATGAACCGTATTGAGAACATCTCTCATACATTTGAAAGGTTCTGCACCTTCATACAATTTCTTTAGCACTTCTTCCTGGATTAGAGTATCTTCCTGCAATGCTTCTGTCTGAAGCAGGTTTTTCTCTTCTATGCGTTTTACTATGTCTTCACCAACTGATCTTCGGAAAGATGGCTGTGAAAGCATCTTCCTTCGTCCATTAGCACCCTCACTAGCAAACTCAAGTAATTTTGCAAGTTTTCTATCTTCCATATTTATCACTCCTAACTTTTTATACATATATTTACAAACTTTAATAGCAGTTTTATATCAGCCAAATTCTTCCACTTCCCCAAGCTGATATATTATCTATTGCTATTCCACAAGGTCTAACACTCTGGGAAGACGGAGCTGTGGTACCAAGTGATACCGCGAAACCACCTATTGCACCACTCTGAGTTGGTCCTACAAGGTCACCACGTGTTATTGATCCGCTTGCTATTACATACACCATAGAACCAGGTGGGTATACTGAAACTTCCTCACCTGCAGCAGCATCATATGCAGCCACACCGAAAGCAACTTCACCAACACCAGCAGGTGCTACCTGTCTATCAGCACCAGATATTTTTACTATCTGACCAGCATAGACTGCAGAGTTAGCCGTCATGCTAATAGGTAATCCCTTTGCATAAACTCCAACTCCATCAACACTCAATGTATAATCATCAAACGATGCCATTTTTCCTCTTCTTTATATTATTTAACTTCTGTAACGTATTTATTCATCAAAATACAGTTCTCCACGTTCATGGATTATTACACTTTCTTCTATTTGTTCTTCTTCATCTGCAGATTTTTGGACTGTTACTGGTTCTGGAACATCTTCTGTACTCTCAGACTTCTCATCCGTCTGGACATCTTCCTTATCATTATCGTTTTCCTCAGGTTCTGGTTCGGGTTCAGATTTTAATGTTTCTAAAGCATCCATTATTGAATTCAATGTTGACTTCATATCATTAAGTAAGTCGCTAATCTCTGTATTAGTATCACCCTCAGATTCTGATTTCTCTTCCGTTGTATCATTCGCCTCTTCCTCATTTTCCTGACTCTTATTCTCTGTAAGTTTGGATGTAATTCCCTCTTTGAATTTATTAAATTCTTCACTCAAAGCATCAATTGACTTTGCTACGAAATTAGCCCACTGTGATAAGTCCTCAGTTACTTCCTCATCAGCATTTGCTGATTTTGGTATTGGATATTTACCCGTTGGTTTCTCTGGTAAAGGATATTTATCTGGATAGGGTTCTTCGATTGGCTTGTCAGGTAATGGATATTTTGAAGCTTTAGTTTCCTTCCAAGCTTCAGCAGCTTCCTTGATTGTGGCACCAGGATGTTCCTTTATGTATTTTTTGATAAAATCTGTGTACTCTGACTTCTCATCTTCGTTCAAATCATCTACATTATCTTTCTCATCAGTCATTTTATTTACCTTATTATCACATTCGCATTTACTCGACATACTTTTTGAAATTACATCAAATTTAGAAAGTTCATTAATTCCTTCCGAACATATACTTACTTCTAGGATATTGAGATTCTTCACCTCTTTCCAACATGAAACTCCATCACACTCTACCTCAACCCATTGGGGAAGAAATTCGTAAGAAATGGAGAATGAAAGTAATTCACCTTCAAGAATCTTTTCCCAAACTTTGTTAGCTATTATAGTATCTTGCCTAAGTTCGCAAACTATATATAAACCATTTTCATCGATATGAGTTTTATATTTACCGTAACCCTCAATAATGTTTCCTACTTTTGCATTAGTATGTTCGTACATTACTGATGCATATCGTTCATCTGATAAAAGTGTTTTAACTCCTTTCTCTAGCGCTTCAATTGGTATTCTATCTCCATCACTATCAATTATTGGTGTGCTGGCATACCCGCCTATTATCCTTCTCGAAGATTTACTTTTACTTATAATTTGAAGATTATTACTAGTATCTGGCTTAGTCATTAAGACTTTCTGTGGGTTATCTATCGGTTCTAATCTTAATTCATAAAGTGGATAATAACTAGTAAAAGGAGATATTCCATCCTCTGTATGATGAATATGAACTACCCTATCAACTTCATCATAGGGAATGTTATATAATTTTGAAAACATTCTGTATAACCTGAAATATATTGCCTCCAATTGCCTTTCAGAGTATTCACCACTGACAACTATATCTATATCATTCGCAGATGCGTCATTAGTAGCACAACTACCAACTAGAAAAATTGCTGGTTTTTGAATAGATATAGGTTTTAAATTTTCAATAATATCTTTGGAAGTATATTTAACTTCGCCATCTGTTGCTGGCGGACAATCTGCATATTGTTCTTCCAGATATTTTGTTAAATCAATTATATCGTGTTTCATATTACAATTTATGTTGAAATACATAATATATAAATGCGGTTGCAAATGCTGAAAGTAACCACATTATTATCTTAACTTTAGTTTCTAAACTTGAAATTCTACTTTCTAATTCAGTAGCCAGACCATCTCTACCAAATACATCATCACGTAGTGAATCAGTTTCAAGTCTTAACATATCCTGATTCTTATTTAGCATCTCCTGTCCTTTGATTAATCTACCCAATAACTCCATTACATCACTCATACTTTGCTAGCAATCTTTACTTTTCAATTCTTAGTGTTTTTCACTTTGTTCTCAATAATACGATGATATAATTTCCATGTACCTTTGAGATATTCGTCAAACCCGTTCATATGATTCTTCATTAAAATCCAACTAACATCTACATACCTAAAGATTCTTTGTAGCGTTTTATACTCTCTTTTCTATTCTCATCCTTTCCATTATATTTTACGGACTTAGATGGAATTAACCAATGAGCACCCAAGTCGCTATGTAGAATGGGGTCCAATGGCTTCTTTTCATTTGTTGACTTCCAAAATTCATAATGGGTTCTCCCATCAGAATCTTTAAACCAGCGAATATTAAATTTACCATCAAGTAAATCATCATTTGCTTTTTCTTTGTAAAAGAAGTATTCTTTAAAATCTTCGCGAGTTACACCTTCTGAAACTTTTCCGGTCCAGATTAACATCATATAGGAATAGGTATATTTTGTGGAACCAACTGAATTTGGTTCAATCCAAAATGATAATCCATTTTTTCTACCTATATCTAATGATTCAGCTAGTTTGGCTCCTTCTTCATCTATTGATGGTTCTTTAAGTTTGGATTTAAACATATATTCTGATGGTGGTTCACCAGAAGGTTTGGAGACAGCCATACTGTGGGCGATATTCATTACACCACCTTTCGTCTCTCTTTTTTCACCTTTAAATGTCTTAATCATATTTTGAATTGAGTCCTCAGTTATTACTATTTGTACCCATTTCGGTAACCCTTCAAAATTTAATCTGATATCTGAATGTACAGACTGACCCACTAATGCTTCCCATAACTTTATTTTACCTTCCTTAAAAGCCTTATATTTCTCTGGTTCAATACCTCTAAAATGTAATTGCGCAAATGCATTTAATTTACCATTTTTAGTGTCTTTTCTATCTACATAAAATATATCAGGTAGTGGTTTTAAATCTTCTGCCAATTCATCGTATATTTCTTCAGGTATTTTATGTTTATTCTTTACTAAATCCCATACAAATTCTTTGGTGAATTCGGTTTTAGATTTGAAAGCATTTTGGCGTGCATGAATTGCTTTTCCTTGATCCCAGGCTTTATTATATGCCCATTCTCTCTCCTTCTTGTTTCCGGGTGTATAATAGTATTTTTTACCATGTTCGCCCCATCTATACCAACCCATTCTTTCTTCATCTACTATTTCATAACCTTGTGTAATAGGTTTTCCATGAATTATTTCCTCTTCACTATTTGACTTCAAATCATTGAGTGTTTCAGATATCTGTTTAAGTTTATCAATTGGAATTCTCATGGGTTCGAGATTAGATAATTTATACAATACGTGGGGTGAATCTGAAACATTTTTTTCAGGAACAGGTTCCAAAAATGTGCAGATATAAGTCCCATATCTTGGAAATTGTGGATCTTTCTCGTTATCATATCTCAATACTTCTTCACACGCAAATCTAGCAATTGAATTAATATCAAGTTTTGCATTTGTATTATCAGATTTTCCGGTAATCATAAAGAATTTAGTGTTATTGTCATCTAAATACTCTCTGCATTCCTTCCCGGTAATTAACTTGTTATTCTTGAGTGTTCCAACTGAACCATACCAATCCTTGGTAGTAAAGAAAAGAAGAGATTTAGCATAATCATGATTAATATCGATTGCTAATTTATAATTAAATGTATCATCTGACCCTTTTACATTTTTCTTATCTACAATTCTAAAATCAACTTCATGAAGTAATTTAGCTTTAGCCCATGATTTTACCTGAGATTCTGTTCTAGTTCCATCTAGTGTCTTAATCATTATCCCTTCAGATGTGAAGAATTTGGGTCTTTTACCTTTATTATTAACTATATTCTCCCTTGCCTTCTCGACTTCCTTTTTGTTTCCTCCATCCACAATGTAGGAATCAGCAGATGAATTGAGGGAGGTTGAAAATTTATCAATCCAAATATGTTTGGATGGTTTGATTTGTTGCAGAAATTCTAAACGTTCTTTAAGTGGTAACTTCTCCACATTTAATCCTTTCCAATAAACTACATCGAAGCACCAAATTATTGCATAATTTTCTAGCTCCTCACCACTCACATTTGAGTTTAAAAGTGAATTGGTAATAGTACGATGTAACATCTGCTTACCATCAGGATGAATGGATAAAAATTCACCGTCTAATATCGTATTATCTGGTAGTATTTTCTCTAATTCATTTATAATTCCTGGAATTCTATTTGAGACATTTGGGCTTTTGTCTTTCACGTCATCAGGATCTACGTAAGCGAATCCGTTACCGTTTATTTTTCCGACCGACATTCTTAATCCATCGGCTTTCGTATCTATTAGAACACTCTTATTATCCCATCCAATTTTTTTCATTTCATCGTATACTGTAGACCACATGAATCTATAATATGGCTTTCTTTCACTATACCAACCTGGTTTTAGAGATTTCGTATCCAAATATAGCGGGAGTTCCCATTGTTTATCTATTATATGTGTTAATGCGTTATCTGATATATATTCCCATGAGTTAATTTTAATTGCTGTCTTAGTGGCTTTAAATGGATAATAAATCCCTTCATCACCAGAAATTCCTATAAATGGTATATTTAATTTTTTTAATTTACCACCACAAATTTCGCAGGTATCTATCTTGTTCTTTGAATAAAACAGTGATTTACAATCTCTACAAATATAATTTGGAGTATTTTTAATATGGTTCTTAACCCAATCTACTGCAGATTTCTTGGTCCATAGTTCCTTATCGAATGCCACTGAAAATATAGATTCCTTCTCTCCATCACAAGACACAAGTAATTTAATACCAAGAGTATTATCATATGTAGTCCATCTTGGAATGTTCAAATCATTGGAGTCTCTAATATCTATAATATAATAGTCCATCATTTTATCTTGGCATCTTTACATGCTGTAAATTCTGTTGGTACTATTGACACTCCATAAAATTCTATATACTCTACTCTCGGCATATCTAATTTAAAATCCCATACATCTTGTGTTCCTATTTCTACTGAGAGTCCATTTATAGTATTATTATCTATTAAAGCAACTATGTCTTTAGCTATGGATGTATCAAGATTTATATATAAATCACCCACAACGGCGTTCTTTTGTTCATCCCAGTGTTGGTTTTTTACTTCACCAATTCTATATAGTACGTTCCTGTAATCATGATTTATATCAATATAATTTGTAATGACATTACCAGCATATTTCTTCAGTACTTCCCTTGGATAGTAATTATACATATTGGATGTTGAATCTGCCCACGTGCCAGGTGTGAGTAATACAGCATTTTTATAAATTCTCTGCTTGGATTTATTTATAATATTGGGGAAGGTTGGATTATGAACGGTAATTGGTATAGTTTGTTTTAATTTAGGTGCGTATCCACTATTTATTATATCTTCAGTAATATAA
>Ga0180298_1000111_pt1 | contig 16772 bp, 18 predicted proteins | sample GuaBasSediGuay13_FD_121800 | JGI IMG/M metagenome (GOLD analysis project Ga0180298, IMG submission 121800) | Subseafloor sediment microbial communities from Guaymas Basin, Gulf of California, Mexico - Guay13, Core 4488-10 , 4-6 cm | ecosystem: Environmental > Aquatic > Marine > Hydrothermal...
AATTGAACAGTTGAACACTCATTGGCCTCTCGTTGATATTTTAAAATTGAACAATTGAACACTCATTGGCCTCTCGTTGATATTTTAAAATTGAACAATTGAACACTCATTGGCATCTCGTTGATATTTTAAAATGGAACAATTGAACACTCATTTCACCCATATTGACATCTAAAACTGAACAACGGGACATTAAAAAAATATTTAACCAAATCAACTACTTATTTTTATTCTTTTTTCTGACATAACAGTATCAAGGAAACCATAAATTCAATTCTTCATAATTTGCCACCGTCATTAGGGGCATGGGCGATAATTATCAATTATCAAAGGCAAGCAATTGGCAAATAAAAATTTGAACCTCAAAACATTATACATTTCATGTTACACCCCAATGCAACACCATAGTACGTGACATGTTATCCCAAGTTCATTACAATCCACCGCCGATGCACAAGCCCATTTAAGTTTTGGGCCTCAAGATAAACCAAGGCCAGTGAAAGAAAATCACAGTACATCAACACAATTTTGAAAATTGAGAATTGAGAATTGAGAATTAGTCATTGAGAATTGATTTGACAACCAAAGTCCCTTACAACCTTTCAGACCAAAAATGACCTAGATCAAGGAAACCATAAATTCAATTCTTCATAATGTGCCACGGTCGTTTAGAGGCAAAATAAATTAATGACTTATATGAAAGCAGAAAAAACTGACCAATATTCTTTGGTATTTAATATTGTCACTTTAGATGAAGAAGCCAGAATTGAACGCTGTCTTAAATCTATTGTGGCCCAAAATTACCCTCAAGATCGCATTCAAATTGCCATCCTTGATGGCGGTTCTGTGGATAGAACGTGTGAAATAGCGAGACAATACGGTGCCAAGATTTATCACAATGAAAAAAAATTACCCGAACCAGGGTTGGCTTATGGCTATAAAATCGCTCAAGCCGATTTAGTGGTTTTTATGGCTGCTGATAATATTTTATATGATAAAGAATGGGTCAATAAAATTTTACGGCCCTTCCAAGAAAACCCTGAAAGTGTTTGGGCAGCCTTTAGTAAAGTCGTCAATGATCCGAGTGATACGATTTGGAGTAAATACTTAAACCAAGATACCGATCCATTTAATGCCTTTGTCTTTGGTAATGCTTCGCATCCCGATAAATTTGCAAAACAATATCCTGTTAAAAAACAAGGGGATAACTATGTCATTTACCAATATACAACGATTGATTACCCCCTAATTGCGTTGGCACAATGTACCGTGTTGAAGGCGGGCATTAAACGCCCTGAAAGTAGTGAATACGATGACATATTACCCCTCATTTCATTGATAGAACAAGAGCATGATATTGCTTATGTTCAAGATACGGGCATTTATCATTACTCGTTAAAGGGTTTTGCGAGTTTCAAAAACAAGTTTAACCATAGAATTTATAATTCTATCCAAACCAGTTCTTATGATACAAGGGCTAAATACAATTCTGTCTCTCGAAAACTGAAGAAGTATTTATTTTTGCCTTATGGATTCAGTCTGATTTTGCCTTTTATCAAATCAATAGCTTGGTGGATGAAGGTGAGAGAACAGCAGGTTTTGCTGCATCCAATCGCTTGTTTTACATTGTGTTACTACATTCTTTTTAACTATGCAAAGGTTAAATTATGGAAAAGATAAAAGTCGCCTTAATCGGTTACGGTTACTGGGGGCCCAATTTAGCGAGAGTATTGAATGAGTTAGAGGGTGTTGATTTCAAATACTGTGTCGATAAAAGTTCGGAACAGCTCAACCAAGTCAAAAGTAAGTATCCAGGGGTTATAACGACTGTTAGATTAGAAGAGGCCCTGGATAATGTTGATGCGGTTTTTGTTGTCACCCCAACGAATACTCATTTTAAAATAGCGCGTGAATGTTTAGAGGCTGGCAAACACACATTCATTGAAAAGCCCTTGACAAGTGATGTGAAAGAAGCGTCAGAACTTGTAAAGATAGCAGAGGCTAAGGATTTGCGGTTAATGGTAGGGCATGTATTTTTGTTTAATCCTTCCGTTTTAATGATAAAAGAGTATATTGATTCTGGTCGATTAGGTGCGTTAAGACATCTGCATTTTCAAAGAAGAAATCTAGGCCCTATTCGGAAAGACATCAATGTGTTATGGGATTTGGCTCCCCATGATATTTCTATGGCCCTTTATTTTATTGGCGATTCTCCACTCTCTGTGAATGCTTCAGGTGCTGATTATTTACAAGAGAAGCTTGAAGATGTCGTCAGTATTTCCATGAAATTTGCCAACGATGTGTTAGTCAACATCATTTTGAGTTGGATTGATCCCGTCAAAATACGCGATGTGACGATTGTTGGTGAGAAAAAAATGATTTTGTTTGACGATGTTCAACCGAGTGAGAAAATCAAGATTTTTGATAAAAATGCCCATATCATTAAAGAGACAAGGGATGTCAGTTTTCCAGAATACCAAATTGCGTTAAAATCTGGGGATATTTCTATCCCTTCAATCCCAAATCAAGAGCCTTTGAAGAATGAAATCAAGCACTTTTTAGATTGCATCATTCAACAAAGCACGCCTTTGACGGATGGCATTAACGGTATGAAAGTGGTGAGGGTACTTAATGCAGTAGAAAAGTCGTTGAAAGAAAACCAGACTGTTGTGTTATAAGGCCAAACCTGACAGGTTTTCAAAACCTGTCAGGTTTTATGTTACACGGAGAAAGTATGCAATTGAAAGAAACTCATGTTGTCATCGTTACCCACTATTTGACTTATGGCGCACCACAAGCTTTGCGTGATTTTTTGAATGCTGAAAAGGTCAAATCTCTATTGTTTATAGGACACCCATTGATTTCAGAAGAAAGCGAAGGCTCTTATTCTGAATTGTTTGAACAGGGCTGTTTAGTCAATAAAACGATATTATCTCCTCGCAAATCCATTAAGACGGTGGATTATTTTTGGGAGATTTTAACCAACATGCTAATCGTTAAACGTCAAAGGAAAAAAATCGCTTTGTATGTGGGCGCAGATTGCTTGAACGCCTTTGCGGGTATTATGCTGAAATGGTTTGGAGTGGTTGAAAAAGTGGTATTCTATACGATAGATTATGTGCCACATCGTTTTCAGAATAGGCTAATGAATCGTGTTTATCATTGGCTAGATCGTTTTTGTGTTAAGTTTGCCGATGAGACTTGGAATCTATCTCAAGGAATGGCTGAAGGACGAGAAAAATACTATGGCCTGAAACAAAGCGTTTACAACCGGCAAAAAGTGGTACCTCTTGGCGTCTGGCTAGAAAAGGTCAAAATAAAGCCCTTTGATCAAATTGATAAGCATAAATTGCTATTTGTTGGTCATCTGCTGAAAAAGCAGGGCATACAACATGTACTTCGTGCAATACCAGAAATCATTCAGCGTATTCCAGAGTTTCATTTTCTGATCGTTGGTGGCGGCGAATATGAAGCCGATCTTAGGAAAATAGTTGAAGAGCTTGGGATTGAAAAACAAGTTTCTTTTGCAGGATGGATTAAAGATCAAGATCGGGATCAACTTGATAAAATGATGGTTGACTGTGCGTTAGCGATAGCCATGTATAATAAGTATGATGAATTGGGTAATCTTAATTTTAGCTGCTTTACTGCCCCAGGAAAGCTAAAAGATTATTTATCTGTTGGATTACCAATTTTGCTGACTGATATCCCTTATGATGCTGTTGAAATAGAACAAAACGAATGTGGTAAGATCATTGACACATCTCCTGAAACCATTGCAGCTAGTGTCATTGAGATTATGGGCGATGAGGAGACATTGAAACGTTATAGAAATAATGCGCTTGAATATATCAAGCGTTTTCATTGGCGCGACATTTTTCAAGAGGCTTTACGGGATATTTAACAGGCCAAACCTGACAGGTTTTGAAAACCTGTCAGGTTTAATTTATTATATTAAATTGGAGGAGAATTTATGGCCGTACTGAATGTAGATAATATGCTTTATGAAACGGTCAATTGTAATTTATGTGGTAGTAATGAATATCGGCTCTACCGAAAAATACGCAATACCACACCTATTGATCTTAAATGCTGGAATGTTGTTGAATGCAAACACTGTGGACTTAGGTTTACTAATCCACGATTGACGATTAAGGAAATAACTAAACTTTATCATGAGTGTAATGTTCCCACTAAGCATTTAACAACAATTCATCGTGTTATTCTATTTCTAAGAAAAATCAAAATCTCCCTAACAAGGAAAATTGATAATAATTTGGGTAACTCAATTTTAGACGTTGGCTGTGGAGAGGGTATTTTTCTGGCTAATCATAAAGCAAAATCTTATGACGTTTATGGCCTTGATTTGAATGAACATTTAGCGCAAGCTGTGTATGAGGAATGTGGTATTAAAGTCTTTGTTGGGGAATTATCTGACATCAAAGATATACCAAAAAAGTTCCACCATATTACCATGTATCATTCACTGGAGCATTCCTACGATCCATCACAAGATATCAAGACAGCTTATAAATTGCTTCATGATGACGGCAAAATTTACATTGAGGTTCCCAACAGTAATAGTATTGATGTACGTTGGAAAATTTTCAAAGATTATTCGGTATCATGGAGTTTACCATTTCACACCTTTCATTTTACAGAAGCATCCCTGAGTGCTTTACTTGAAAAAAGTGGTTTTCGAATCACTAAGGTAAAATACCCAGTATTCTTACCTCATGCATACAGTTGTGCATTAATCAGATCAGTGAAAGAGAATATAAATCCAGAAATGGAAACCTTTTTCTTAATTGCTCTTTTTCCCTTTACTTTTTGGTTAAGTCTTTTTTCTTCTTTCTTTAAGAAATCAGCATATCTATATGTTGAAGCTGTGAAGAATAACAAAAATGGGTAAAGTTTTTTCATAATTGTAACGGATTTTGGGGACACCTAGAAATAATGGGGCAAGAAAGGCCCCTTTCATCCGTTATAATCAAGTTTTTTCTTTTGTTGATGGAGCTATTTAATCATGGAATTATCTATCATTATTACCACTAGAAATCGAAAGAATGATTTATTAAGCTGCGTCAATTCCATTAAAAATTCTGATTTGAAAAGCATCTCAACTTGGGAATTGATTATTGTTGATGATTGCTCAAATGATGGCACAGAATTACTGGTTTCTAATGATTTACAATTAGACAACTGTAAAATCATTCACAATAATGAACAGCAGATGATGGTTAAATCTCGTAATATTGGAGCCAAGAATGCCAGCGGAAAATATCTGCTGTATATTGATGACGATAATATTATTGAACATGACATGATTAGCATTTTAGTCAATTTTGCTAATAATCATAAAGATTATGATTATGGTATTATTGGGCCAGTCATGTATCGCAGTAATAAGCAAAAGTGTTTTAATTATCAATATATTAGTCTATTAACGGGTAAGACTTATTTTTATATAGATAACACAACCTGTGAAGTTTGTAATAGCAATGGCATTCCAAATGTGTTTTTAATTTATAGAGAAGTTTTTGAAAAATGCGGTTATTTTGATGAAAGCATTATTCAAAGCTACACTGAACCCGATTTGGCGTTTACCGCAAGAAATTTTGGCTATAAATGTGGAATAGTCAAAAAGGCAATCACTTATCATAATATTGGCGGTGAAAATTATACCTCACGCAGTTTAGGGGGGCAATTTTCCCAAAAGGCTTATTGTTTAATTCGTAATAGAACGGTTATGGTAGCCCGTTATGGGAAATGGTATCAAAGATTGATCTATATTGTGATGTTTTCTTGGTTTTGGCCCTTGATATATTCAATGTTGGTTTTACGCGAAAACCGCTGGGATTTAGTAAAACTTTATTGGTTGGGTTATTTGGATGGGATTAGGTATTTTTTTACGGGCAAACTCAAAAATTCACTTAAAAAATAAATAGATATGTGTGGCATTTTAGGTCAAATTAACCGCAGTGAAAAAGTGGATGCAGGATCGTTTTCAGCAATGCTGGAAACGCTTGCGTCTCGTGGGCCAGATCAAACTGGTGTTCACATAGAAGATAATCTGGCATTGGGGCATAAACGCTTATCTATCATAGAAACTTCTGAGGTAGGCAAGCAACCATTTTACAGTCAGGATAAAAAAGTTATCTTAATCTTTAATGGCGAAATCTACAATTATAAAACGCTAAGAAAAAAACTCGCTTATCGTTGTCAAACCAAGACGGATACCGAAGTGTTGTTAAATGCTTATCTTGCTTATGGGCAAAAAGCGACTGAACATATAGAAGGCATGTTTAGTTATGCCGTTTTTGACAAACGTACTCAACTCATTACTTTAGCGCGAGATCATTTTGGCAAAAAACCGTTATACTATTATTTAGATGACAATCTTTTTTGTTTTGCCTCTGAAATCAAAGCGTTATTACTAAACCCATATCTGCGTAAACGCTTGGAAATTTCTCAAAGTTCCTTAATAAAATATCTTTTTTATGGTTATATTCCATCACCAAATTCTATCTTTACCCATATTAACAAGCTTGAACCAGCAACCACTTTTCAATTTGATATTCAGCAATGGCAAATCAAAAATAAGTTTAGATATTGGCAATTAGAAAAAATCCAACCGGTTATTAATTTATCAGATAATGACATTTTAGCCACAACCGAAGAATTATTTGATCAAGCCGTTTCCAAACGGTTAATGGCGGATGTACCGTTAGGACTTTTTTTAAGTGGCGGTGTTGATAGTACCTTAGTCGCCTCCAAGATTGCTAAATATGCGCCTAACTCGCAAGCATTTACAGTGAGATATAAAGACTATCAAAAAATTGATGAATCTCATTATGCAAAACGTGTTGCCAATCAATTAGGCTTAAATTTTCAAGCAGGTGATTTTGAAAATAGTTTAGTTTTTGATAATTTTGTGGAAATATTGGATTATCTTGATGAGCCAATGGCAGATATTGCGATTGTACCCTTGTATTTCATAGCCAAGTTTGCGCGGGATAAAATCACTGTCGTATTGAGTGGTGATGGGGGAGATGAACTTTTTGGGGGTTATCCAAAATATCAGGCCCAAGCGTTTATTGAGAATCATGCTTATTTGGGCTATTTTGCTGCCATAGCCAAAAGAGTCTTTTCCAAAAGCAGTCCATTTTATAAACTGTTTGATAGTTACCAATTAAGTTTTGCAGCGCGTCAATTTATTTTTGGCAGTGGCAGTTTTGCCCCCAATGAAGTAGCAATGCTATTAAACAAACAGATTAATCTTGATCAAGTCTTTGAAGAGGCTCTTGATTATGCGGGAAAGTGTGGTAATCTTGACGCTTTAAACAAAAGCATGTTTTTAGATTGTGCGATTCAGTTACCAGATTGGTATTGTGTTAAAGGCGATAGGGCAACAATGGCAGCGTCAATGGAAATGCGCTGTCCTTTTTTAGATAAAGCATTAGCAGAGTTTGCTTTTTCTTTGGCTGGTAAGCATAAAATAAAATCGCGTGAGGGAAAACTTATCTTAAAGAATATCGCGAGCAAGCATGTAGATAGAGATATAATCTATAGAGCTAAACGAGGTTTTGTAGTCCCTTTTGATCATTGGATCAAAAATGAACTCAAGGCATTGTTTGCCGAATATTTGTTTTTAGATAATGGGTATTTTGAAAATACGATGGTACAATCACTGTTTCAAGATCATCTTGCTGGAAAGGCAGACAATCAATTTAAATTGTTGAGGATTTTTAATTTTAATTATTGGTATGAAAAATATATTTAATTTTTTATTATCAATCATACTGGGTAATCGTTTTTATAATTACGTCGGTTATCGTTTGAAAAGATATATAAAAAAAGTGTCTTGCCGGGTAGAAAAGGGCTCGAAAATTTTGGATGTGGGCGCAGGGCAATGCCAATACAAAAAGTAATTTAAAGCGCAATTTATGACGGTGCTAAGTATAAGTTGAAAATGTTGGCAGAAGAACATGGTTTTGAGGTTGTCTCAATAGAAAAAGAAGGGGGGATGTTTATCACTATCTACACGCTTATTGTTGATCAACTTCCTTATTTGTTTTACAGTCGTGGGTTTATTAATACGGCTCGTGCATTTAAGATATTTTTGTATCCAATAATGTTTGTTATAGGATTTATCGCCTATTTTTTAGATAAACTGGATAAAGATCAAGATTTAACTGCTCAATACGAGTGCATTTTTATCAAGAAATAAATTGACTGATATAGGTTAAGTATAATGTCGCGAGTAATACATGATTTTAAAGCAGTTCAATTTTTTTCATCACCAAGGAATAACATCAAAGCCTTTCAAAAGTTATTTGATGATTGTGATAAAGTGCTTGATATTGGTTGTGGAAAAAATTCTCCACTCATTTATATACCCCCCATTTTGTGTGGTAATTGAGAAATATAAAGAGGATTTAGAAGCGGCAAAACAATCTCAAACCCATGATGAATTTTATGAACTTGATGCTTTAAGCTGTCAAGAATACTTTGGTGAAAATCAATTTGATGTCTGTGTTACTTTTGATGTCATTGAACATTTGACTAAAGAAGATGGATTAAAGTTATTAGCCGATATGGAAAAAATAGCCTCAAAGCGGGTAATCATTTTTACCCCCAATGGATTTTTACCCCAACAAGGCTTTGAAAAAGGAGACTTTCAAGAACATCTATCAGGCTGGGATGTCGATGAAATGAGGAAACTTGGATATAATGTGATAGGATTAAATGGTTTAAAGTCTCTACGTACTGAACATTATCGGTTGAAATACAAACCCCAAGCATTGTGGGCAATTATTTCTTATGCCACCCTCATCAAGCCGCAGCTATATTGTGTTGGAATAATATAAAAAATGTATGAAATTAGATGAATGGTGGGCAAACGGGCGGTGAAATCGGGGTTTATATTGAGTTCATTGCGGCCCGTTTACCCACCCTACAAATCTTGGGTGAAAAAAAAGTCATCCCGTACCTGAAATTTAACACCCCAGTCAGTACCCTTTTTTTTGTGACTAGTCTGCGTAACTCGTGAGCCGTATATGTTTGATTGATCAATTGTCATTTACAAGGGGAGGCACTCAAATTTATCAACTTTTATCTTCTCAACAACGTCACTTCGACAAAATTAATGATATTATTACGCCAACCCCGAAGGGGTTGAATATGAATAGCCCCAGGTGGAACCTGGGGTTCCTATAAATCCAAGGCATTCTCAGAAAACACGAGAATATGTCATGACGCAAATCGGAAAAGCAGAGAAGGTTTTAAAAAAAATGAAAAATACCCTTGTAATAGTTTGAGGTATAGTAATGAATAGTAATGTGATGAAAACACCTCAATTAGAACATTATCGGTTGAAATACAAACCCCAAGCATTGTGGGCAATTATTTTTTATGCCACCCTCTTCAAGCCGCTGCTATATTGTGTTGGAATAATATAAAAAATGTATAAAATTAGCATCATAATTGTAAATTATAACTGTGAAGAATGGCTTGATAAGCTGTTTGATTCAATCAAATCACAAACGTATAAAAATTTTGAGATAATAGTAATTGATAATGATTCGACTGACAACTCAGTCGCTTTAATTGAAAAAGATTATCAAGATGTTAAATTGTATCGAAGTGAGAATGTTGGTTTTGGAAATGCTGTCAATGTAGCGAGCCAATATGCAACGGGTGAATTCTTACTTATTCTAAATACAGATTGTTATTTGGAAGATAATTTTCTTCAACAAATAGTCAATGAGTATGAAAATATTCCCGATAAAGATACCTTTGGTACATTAGGAACTATTTCTTATGATTATGATAAGCAACTCCGTTATAAGGGTTTTTATTATGGAGGCACGATTGATATTATGACGATTGGTTGCTACGCAAAAAATGATGAAAAGATAATATTCAATTGTGGCTCCCCCCTCTTAATTAGGAAAGAGGTTTATTTGAAAGTAGGCGGATTTTGTCCCAATATTTTTTTGTACAATGAAGATGTCGATTTGGGTTTAAGGTTAACGTTGTATGGTTATAAGCATTATTTTTGTGATAGTACACAGATTTATCATTATGTTGGTGCTGCAACTGGCGAATATTCACCACAAAAACTTGAATGGTATCTAGTTGGCGAATTGAATACGATTCTTAATAACTTTAGTATACTTTTATTTATTTCACTGCCAGTGCATACCGGCTTTTTTATCGCGCTATTACTGTTTTATTTATTTTCTGGAAAACTGAAGTTTGTTAAGGCTATTTTAAGGGGATATGGGAATATCTTTACTCACTTTGGGGAAATATTACGTTTTAGGCGCATTGTTCAGGATAATCGAAAAATAAGTGATTTTGGGATAATGAAACGTATGCATTATGGATTGGGAAGGTTAGGAATTTAGTGATTAATTACGTAAAGGAGCTGAATTATGAGCAAAATGAGTCAATTTTATGATGAATCATACGAAAAAGGAGAATATTCAAATAGTGAATATGATCTAAATCGGCTTTGTTCAATTAAGGGATTGCAGTCATGGCTGTTAAAACATAAAACTTCAACGATCAATGTTGCTGATATTGGTTGTGGTGAAGGTAGATTTTTAAAGGATTTTACTGATAGAATATCTCAAAAATGGGATATTGATTTTGGTAAGCTGTTAGGCGTTGATTTTGTCAAAGCACCCAAAAATGTATTTGAAAATATAAGGAAAATGGAATTTGTGCAATGTGATTTTGATGGAACGAAGCTACCGTTTGATGATAACAGCTTTGATTTAGTGACTTGCAACCATGTGTTAGAGCATATTTTTTACACAGAAAATTTGGTACAAGAAATTAAAAGGATTTTAAAACCGACAGGGCTAGGTATTATCAGTGTACCCAACTTGAGTGCTTGGATAAATCGTTTGTTTTTGCTCTTTTCGATTCAGCCTTTAGGTTGTGAAATGGGAGCAAACTCAATTACTTATGGTTTGTGGCTTCCCCATTTCAAGAAACATGTCGCTGATTTAAAACCAGCCGGGCATATACGCAGTTTCACTCCCAGATCACTTTGCGATCTCGTGGAAAATTCGGGGGGGGGTAAAAAGTCTTTAAAAACAATAGGTTACTGGAATCAGGATGCTGTGCGTCTATTTCGGATAACAAAATGGGCTGGAAGGGGAATTGGGATTATTGTGGTTCCTGTTGACAGTGATATTTAGGAATCGTCACAAATTGGACATTTATTGCTTCAGAATTTCATCTGGGCGAACACGCAGGTTCGCCCCTACAACATATAGGCTCGTAGGGGCAGCCCTTGCGTGTTCGCCCTTTAGCCACTCTGTTTGAGTACATTTATTTATGAAAGAACTGATTCGAGTATTAAAAGCCATATTGGCTATTTTCCAACAATCAAAACTGGTTAGTTATAAGGGAGAAAATTTACAATCAATTGAAAGTAAATTAAGAGCTTTTTATCAATCTTCAGCATCTGATCACTATTATGAAGAACTCTTGGCATTATCTGCGGGGGAAGAGTTATCTCATTTTTATGATATGAAAAGGCGATACAGATTTCTTGAACTGTGTGAGCAAGCAGAGATAATTCTAGATTTTGGTTGTGGTGCTGGTAATTTGGCTTTAGCCTTGTCTAATCATTTTCCTTCCAAACCCATTTTTGCAAATGATATTGGTAAAAGTGCCGGTTGTCTGTTGAAGGAACCCATACCCAAAAATTTTACCTTTAAAAAAGCCAGCGTACTCAATTCACAATTTGATATCGCTTCGTTTGATTTGGTTATCTCAAAATACGTGATAGAACATGTCGTCTATCCTGATGACATGATAAAAGAAGCTCATCGTATATTGAAGCCTAATGGCTATTTATATTTAGTTTATCCGCATCTAATATTCAGGGCTGATGTTGGAACTATTCTGAAAGAACTCGTTTCTTGGGCTACTTTTTCAAGAAAACTCACTTATTTGGATCCACAAGTTGATTCCGATAAACCGCTATTGGAATCTGATGATGATGCGGCATGGTTATCAAATCCTGTCAAAATTCAAAGGATGATGAAAGATTGTGGATTCGACATTGTCGCAAATAAACCCACACAATCTTTGCTAATAGCTAAAAAACGTGATTTTTAAATTGGCTAAAAATACGATTTCTTTAAGAAATCGTATTTTAAAAAAAGTTAACATACTTTCCGGCACTTTTAAATTAAATGGAAAATAAAGTTGTCAATAATTAAACAATTCTGGTTAAGATTAAATCCAAGTCAAAAAATGGTGAGTTTTTTACAAACCAATTTTCTGATCGTAATCATTTTAAACTCCGGTAATTTTTTCAGCTATTTATTCCAGCTTATCATTGCGCGTTCACTTTCCACTACCGACTATGGCAGTTTTAATGCTCTTGTTTCTTTTAAAATGATGGTGCTGGCACCACTCGGTGTCATACCTTTCATCATCACCCGTTATACTGTTCGCCTGAATGCAAACCAACTTGATCAAGTGAAAATGCTGATGTGGAAATTTTTCCAAGGATTATTAATAATTGGCATAGCCCTTCTCATTATCGGTTTGTTGGCACTGCCTTGGTTAAAATCCTACTTACATATCCATTCAAATACACCCCTTTTAATTGCCATCATTACTGCGGTAGTTAGCTTATTTGCACCTATACTGGGTGCGACGTTACAAGGTTTACACCGAATAATTGTGAGCAGTTGGGTAGGAACGAGTTCAACAATAATACGAGTGATGCTGACATTAATCCTAGTGACTTGGCTAGGTTGGGGAATTAATGGCGCGTTACTAACGGGTTTAATGACGACAATTATAGTACTTGGATGGTGTTTATGGTTATTGCGCGATGTGTTACGACAACCCTTGGCACCGTTGCCGCCGGGTATTTTTCGAGAAATGGCGCGATATGCGGTACCGGTTGCTCTCTTTACGATATTCAGTTCGTATGCCAATAATATTGACTTAGTTCTCGTTCAACATTATTTGCCTGAAGATTCGGGATTTTATGCGACTGCGACGATTTTAGGCAAAATTGCTTTTTTTGTGCCGGCTGTATTGGTAATGGTATTATTCCCAGAAGCCGCTAAAAATCAAGAGGAAGGTGAAGAAAACCCACGATTTTTATGGATAACGTTGTGGGGAACTGCCCTACTTGGCGGCGGTGTGGCTTTGATTTGTAATTTGTTTCCTGAATGGATTATTGCCCTTTTATTTGGTAGGCAATATGTTGAATCAGCCCCATTATTACAAATAATCAGTATTGCAATGGCGTTATTAGCACTATCTAATGTTCTTTTTACTTATAACCTCGCCCACTTTCGTTATGGTTTTCTGTGGTTTTTAGCCGGCGGTGTGGGATTATTATACTCGCTCATCTACTTTTTCCATGACACCCCACTGATAATCGCGCAAATTTTGTTATTATCAATTGCCCTTATTTTTATGGGTACCTTGGGATGGTATGTTGTAATAGTAAGTACTGAACCATAAATTTTCAGGTATTTTATCTATAATGCCTGTAGAGACGCGATGCTTCGCGTCTCTGCAAAAAACAAGAGACGCGATGCTTCACGTCTCTGCAAAAAACAAGAGACGCGATGCTTCGCGAATCTGCAAAAAACAAGAGACGCGAAGCATCGCGTCTCTACAAAAAAACAAGAGACGCGATGCTTCGCGAATCTGCAAAAAACAAGAGACGCGAAGCATCGCGTCTCTACAAAAAAAACAAGAGACGCGAAGCATCGCGTCTCTACAAAAAACAAGAGGGCCGCGCGCGTGAAATCCTAAAAAGGTGGATCGGGGCAACCACAAGGGATTGCCCCTTTGCTGTAAAATACCGGTTTATTTGTGCTTCAGTACTTATTATTTGTGCCAAACAAAAAATGACGATTTTACAAATACCCTTTTTTCAAAAAACGGAGTGCTAAAATAACAATTTTGTAGTATTCAATCATTTCAACTCAATTGGAGAATTTATGGCCGTTCCTTTTTTAGACTTAGTCTCGCAATATCATGCGATTAAAGACGATGTGCTTAGTGGCATGACTGAGGTGATGTCTAAAGCTAATTTTATATTAGGTTATCAAGTCAGCGAATTTGAAAACCATTTCGCATCTTATGTAGAATGTCAGTATGCTGTGGGTGTTGCTTCCGGATTAGATGCACTTAAATTAGGCTTAAAGGTACTTGGCGTTGGTCAAGGTGATCAGGTTATCACGACTGCTAATACTTTTATTGCCAGTACTTTGGCTATTAATGCGGTAGGGGCGATTCCAGTATTGGTAGATGTTGAGCTTGATTCCTTTAATATGGATCCTAACAAACTTGAATCAGCCATTAACGCCAAAACTCGGGCCATTATGCCGGTTCATCTTTATGGACAACCGGTTAACCTAGATGAAATAATGAGAATAGCCAAGAAATATAATTTGTCTATTATTGAAGATGCCTCTCAGGCACATGGGGCAAAATACAAGGGTAAACGGGTGGGCAGTTTTGGAGATTTGGGTGCTTTTAGCCTTTATCCTGGTAAAAATTTAGGCGCTTATGGTGATGGTGGGATTGTGACGACGAACAATCGTGTTTTAGCTGAGAAGTTAAAAAGTTATAGAAATTACGGCTCTGCTAAAAAATATTACCATGACGTTTTAGGTGAAAATAGTCGCCTTGATACACTTCAAGCGGCTGTTTTAAATGTAAAATTACCTCAATTGGATAGTTGGAATGAAAAGCGCGGAGAGGTTGCTCGGGTTTATAACGATAAATTGTCAGGGATAGGTGATATTATTACGCCTAAAATCGTTCAAGAGAGTGAACACGTTTTCCATCTTTATGTCATCAGAACTAAATGGCGTGATGATTTAGCGCAATACCTTAATGAAAAAGGAATTGGCAACATTATCCATTATCCGATTCCGATTCATTTACAAGAGGCTTATGAAGATTATGCTTGGCAGCGCGGTGATTTTCCTAATACGGAACAGTTGGCAAACGAAATTCTCTCTTTACCCATGTATCCTGATCTCACATCGGAACAATTAGATGAGGTGGTGACAACTGTAAAGGCGTTTTATGTTAAATAGGATAAAAACCTGACAGGTTTATAAAACCTGTCAGGTTTGGGCATAAATAACGATAATTGTGGGTAATATGTTAAATAGGAAAAAACCTGACAGGTTTATAAAACCTGTCAGGTTTGGGCATCTAATAACGATAATTGTAGGTAAATAGATGGCAGATAAAATCAAAGTAGTCGTTTGTGGCGAAAAATGGGTAGCACAAAAGTGCTTAGATTTTCTTTATGAAGAGCCAAAGACAGAAATTTGTGCTATTGTTACCTCCTCTACTACAGATTGGCAAACTGATTTGGCTAAATGGGGAGCAAAACGTGGCATAAAAGTTTTTTTAGGAAATGTTAATAACTATGTCAATGACATTTCATCATTCCAGCCCGATCTCATTTTTTCCATCCAGTATAGATTACTGATTAAACCTATCATTCTACGCATTTCAAGGCATTGCATCAACTTGCATTTTGGGCTACTTCCACGTTATGGCGGTTGTCATCCCATTGCTTGGGCTATTTTGAATGGTGAAAAACAAGCTGGTGTCACCTTGCATGAAATGAGTGAAAAATTTGATGAAGGAGATATTTTTGGGCAACTGGCAGTACCCATTACTGAAACCACAACAGCCCGTGAACTCTTTGATGCGGTTAGTGAAATCGCTGTCGAACTGTTTATAAAGCGTTATGCCGCGATTTGTGAGGGCAGTTTAAAAACCTACCCACAAGACTTATCACAAAAGTTATATTATTCAAAAAACAGCATTGATTTTGAAAAAGATAAAATCATCAATTGGCATAAAACAGGGATAGAAATCCAACGGCACATTTGCGCTTTTTCATTTCAACCTTTTCAACTGCCAACAAGTTATATCCAATTACCTACTGGTAAACACTTAGAAGTAACGATTTCACAAACACGGCTACTTAAAACTAATGAGCCACTCCAACCAGGGATGATGAAAATTCTAAATACAGAAGAAATTCTGGTTGGAACCTGTAGTGATGAAGTCATACAAATTGGTTTTATCAATAAACAAAAATCGCTATCGTTTCTCAAGTCATTAGGCTATTCTTTATCCAGACTCACGTTTATCTAGCGAGCATTGATAACGAATGCAATAATCGGGCTGGTATCAGAAACAAGCGTCTTCATGCTATAACCCTTTGAATAATAGCTTGTTCTGCGATTTCATCATCAGTGTCATTAAAAATACTGTTCTGATATTTTCCGCACACCGCAATCCTTTATTATATACAATCCCTGTAGTTGGTTTTGTAGTCTTTATGGGATTTTGTCACCTGAAAAGGAAGCCGTTTTGGAAACCCGGCCATTATGGGTGATGGCAGAACGGTGTTTTGAAGTTTTACCTTGATATTTCTCTCGTTCCCAAACTTTGGGAACAACTACCTCTCAATAAAGCGTCGTGTGTCAAACGAAAACCCACGACGCTTTTCCAAAATCCCCACCTAATTCAGCTTGTGCTAAGACACTTCAGTTCGAAGCTACGAGAGATCAATTTGAGTTTGTCAGATTACCTATTCTGTTATGTAAGAAAAAAGAATAAAAATAAGTAGTTGATTTTGTTAAATATTTTTTAATCGTCCCGTTGTTCAGTTTTAGATGTCAATATGGGTGAAATGAGTGTTCAATTGTTCCATTTTAAAATATCAACGAGAGGCCAAT
>Ga0180298_1000112_pt1 | contig 16759 bp, 15 predicted proteins | sample GuaBasSediGuay13_FD_121800 | JGI IMG/M metagenome (GOLD analysis project Ga0180298, IMG submission 121800) | Subseafloor sediment microbial communities from Guaymas Basin, Gulf of California, Mexico - Guay13, Core 4488-10 , 4-6 cm | ecosystem: Environmental > Aquatic > Marine > Hydrothermal...
ATGACTCAAGTATTGAAAAGCTCTTTACTTTTATCCCAACTTTTTTTGGCAATTTTTCAATTAAAAATGGAATCTCATCCAAAAATCGCTCTGCAATTATAAGCCTACCCTCCACGTCAATCTTGAGCCTTACTCTACCAGGCAGCAGTTCATAATCCACCACTTCTCCGTCATCGCCCTTTTCAATATAGACACTTTCCGGCCTGAAGAATATTTTGACTCTCCCTTCTTTTTTAACTTCAAAGCAAAGGCTTCCAATACCTGCTTTGCCATTTTCTGCATTAGCCTCTAAAATGTTAGAAAGGCCTAAAAACTGGGCTACAAACTCATTTTTTGGCTTATAATAAAGATCCAGAGGATTCCCCACTTGTTTTATCTCTCCAATACCCATAACCGCTATCCTATCACTTATCGCCATCGCCTCTTCCTGATCGTGGGTCACGTAGATTGTGGTTATTCCAAGCTCTCGTTGAATTCTTTTTATTTCCCCTCTGAGCCTCTCTCTTATTTTTGCATCAAGGTTTGAAAGCGGCTCGTCCAAAAGCAGAAGTTGGGGTTCTATTACCAGAGCCCTTGCCAAAGCCACTCTTTGCTGCTGACCACCACTGAGCTGTTCTGGGTAGCGGTTTTCAAAGCCCTCCAATCCTACTAATTTTAGTGCCCAAGAGATACGTTTTTTTATTTCTTCCTTGGAAAGCTTTCTAAGCTTTAAGCCAAAGGAGATGTTGTCATAAACCGTCATATGTGGAAAGAGGGCATAGTCCTGAAAAACAATACCTATGTTTCTTTCATAAGGGGGAACTTCATTCATAACAATATCGTCGAAGTATATTCTACCCCTATCTGCTTTTTCAAAGCCGGCTATTATCCTAAGGGTTGTTGTTTTTCCACAGCCACTTGGCCCAAGTAATGTTAAAAACTCTCCGGGTCTTGCCTCTAGAAAGGGAATATTGAGTTCAAAACCCTCTTGCTTAAACTCTATGTCCTCAAGTCTCAGCCTCACCATATCTCCTCACCCGTTCTTTCAATCAAAATAAAGGCTATTGTACTAACCACCATTAAAATAACGGACATTGCTGATGCAGGGCCAAACTGTCGTGACCCCAGAAAGCGATAAATTGCAATGGTTATTGTTGTGTACTCAGGCTTATATATCATATAAGTAGCCCCAAGCTCGGCTATGCTCATTGCAAAGGCAAATATCGCTCCCACCACTATTCCTCCAAAAGCCAGAGGGAGCTCAACTTTCAGGAATGCTTCAAGCTCGTTAGCTCCTAAGCTCATGGCGGCCTCTTTTAAACTGGGTTTTATTTTCTTTAACACTGTGGAAATCGCCCTTAGAACAAAGGGATAGGCAATGATTGTGTGCGCGAAGACTATCAGATACCACGTGCCTAAAAGGTTTAAAGGAGGCTTATGAAACGCTCTTATGTATCCAAGTCCCAAAGTTATTGCGGAAGAGGCTAGGGGTAGCATTACAAGTGCATCAAAGAGATTTTTACCCTTAAATTCCCACCTATACATTATGTAAGCTATGCTCAAAGCTAAAAGAGTCGAAATAAGCACCGTAGAAAACCCAAAGAAAAGAGAATTTCTAATTGCCGTTATGCTGTTTGCACCAAAGATTGGATTGTACTCTGGAGAAAAAACTCTTCTGTACCACTCAAGGGTAAATCCACCTCCATAGGTGAACGAATGGTAAACAACCGCCATCAAAGGGGACAAGATGAAGATAAACACCATGGCGGAATAAGCTGCTATAAAAACTCCATTTACACTCAAAAGTTCCCTTAAGGTCAATGGCACGGGCTCTTTGAATATTCTCTGCTCCTCTGCTTTTACATAGAGATCAAGACTTTTTAAGTAGAGGTACATGAAAATAAAACTCAAAGAAATCTGAATTATGGCCAAAGCTGCCCCTGTCTTGAAATCTAAAAGGGTCATTATTGCGGTGAAAATGTCAACTTCTATAGTTGCATACTGGTATCCACCGTGAATTAACGGAATTGAAAAACTCAAAAAGCAGAAAACAAAAGTCAGCATCGAAGAGGCAAATATAGCCGGCATAAGCATGGGCAAGGTCACTTTCCTGAAGAGGGTGAATCCCCTCGCTCCTAAACTCAAGGCTGCTTCTTCATAGTGGGGATTTATGCGTTGCCATAGCGAGGACACCATCCTCACAACTACGGGAAAGTTGTAAAACACATGAGCTAATATTATTGCCTTCCAAGAGTAAAGAATACCTAGATCTCTTCCAATTAGGTGGGCAAGAATTCCAGATCGCCCAAATAGGATTATAAATCCCAAAGCAACCATGATGCTGGGCATTACAAAAGGAACTGTTAGGAGAGCCTTTAAAATTCCCTTACCTGGAAAGTCGTATTTTGCAAAAATATATGCTCCGGGCAAGCCCAATAATAGTGTAAAGAGTGTAGAAGCCAATGCCTGCCAAAAAGTGAAAAATATAATCCTTCTGTGATAGTTGTTTGAGATAACCCGAAGGATGTATTTTAGCGTAATCCCGTTATTCCACAGACCTTCTTTTAATATGCTGATTAGGGGGAAGTAAAAGAACAGGAATAAAAAAATCAAGGGCAATAGGACAATTAAATTCTTTAACCTCATCCCCATCGACTTTTAATGGACTTTATTGTTTTATAAGTCTGTTGTCCAGTATGCCAGACCGATATATCTGTCTGCCCCACCATAATACAGGAGGAGTTTGTTCTCGTGCTCTACCATGCCTTCAACAAAGACGACGTTGTTAACATGTCCATAGAGCTCCCATTCATACTCCGGAACCATTATTGGGTTTTCAGTTCTTGCAATAACCCTATCTGGGGATTTTTTATCGAAAATCGCAACTCCCACTTTGTATTTTAGTCCATCCTTATATCTACCAGCGCTGTTGTAAATTAAAGCTATTCCACTACTAATCTCGAACAAAGGAGGACCTGGTTCGACTAAAAACGTTATCAAAGTGTCCTCCTCTCGGAGATAGTACTGGCTCCTTTATGTACTCCCAGTTTATCAAGTCCCTCGAAACTGCCATCCAAATGTGAGAATCTCCAAAATACATGATATACTTACCTCTAAAATCTCCATCTCTAAGCTTCTCAGAAGGATTGATCCACTTTTTGTTCACCCCTTAATATTGTTTTTCTCATATTTGAAATCCTCAAATATTGGCCCATGTTTCTTCCACGTTAAGAGATTCTTTGATGTAGCCAAACACAATCTTGCAGTCTTGCCATCATAACCTGTGTACGTCATGTAATATGTTTTACCAACCTTTACTGCTCTCGGATCCTCAACACCAGCGCTTTCCCAGAGGTACTCTGGCTCTATCACCGGTTCTGGATGTCTAAAGAAATTGATGCCATCATAGCTTATTGCAAGTCCAATTCTACCAGTTAGATTATCCTTTTTGGATTCCGCCCTATAAAGCATAACTATTCTATCCTTCTCTTTAACAACTGCAGGATTGTAAATATTTCTTGAATCAAATCCTTCCCTTGATGGGGATAAAATGGGTTGAGGGATTTTTTGGAGGCTTTATATTGATTTTATTGCCCTCTATTCTGATCATCTTCTCAAATATTTCGCTCTTCAAACCTAACAACCTCCCTGTTTTGAGATTCAATTAAGTATGGCTTTCCTCTAAACCTAATCAACACAGAAACTTTAAGATTTTCAGACAATAGTGCGGAAAAAGTTAGTTCTTTTTCAACTCTAAGACCTAATAAAGCCGTGAGAAATGCAAATACACTTGCGGCACTCCAGGCCTGCGGGGCATTTGCCCTGGGACATAAAAGTGGGTATTCACTTTCAAGCCCACTGTAGAGTTCAGGAAGCTTAGAGTTTGGGAGGAACTTTGCAGCTTTGAATATCGCCTCTGAAAGTGCTTTTGCCTTTTCTTTTTCTCCAATTGATGCAAGTCCGAGGGCTATCACTGCATTGTCATGGGGCCATACGCTGCCATTGTGATAGCTAAATGGGTTGTAGGCTTTTTCATTTGAGCTAAGTGTTCTAATCCCCCACCCAGAGAACATATCCTCCTCAAACAATCTCTCTGCTATTTCTTTTTGATGTTCAGCTATCCCTGTAAATAAAAGATGTCCCATGTTGGAAGAAACTACCTTAGAAGGAACGTTATCCCCATCCAAGGCAAGCGCATAAAAGCCATTACACCAGAAATCCTTATTAAAACGTCTCTTTAAGGCCTTTGCCTCTTTTTCAATCATTTTTGGATCCAGTGAAGTTAAGTTAAGTGAAGCGGCATCCATAAGGGCCTTATAAGCATATCCCTGCACCTCCACCAGGGCAATGGAGGGTTTTGTTGGAGTGCCTTCCTCGGTCGGGATGCCATCTCTTGAATCCTTCCACCCTTGATTAACCAAGAGACCTCCCTTATACCTTATGTACCCTCTTCCTCCCTCAAGCCTTCTCAAAATCCATTCTACAGCAGCAGTCAGATTCGGTTTAAGCTCTTCTATCAAATTCCTATCGCCCGTCCACCGAAGGTACTCCGCGGCTAAAATAACGTAAAGGGGAGTTGCATCTACCGTTCCATAGTAAGGCGCAAATGGCATTTTTCTTGAATGAGACAGCTCACCAAATCTAAATTCGTGAGGGATCTTGCCAGGCTCTTCTTCGTTTACAGGGTTAAATTTCTTTCCTTGGATTTTAGCAAAGAACCTTAGTGTGCCTTCGGCATACTGCGGATAATATGGAAGCAGAAACCAAGAAGTTATAATGCTGTCCCTTCCGAAGGGGCATGCATAATAAGGGATACCAGCAAACGGAACCATTCCATAGTTTGTGTATGCTGTTAAAGCAATTAAATCCTCAATAGCTCCTTCAAAAACCCTATCAAGCCAAGTTAAGTTTGTTGAAACAACATTTGAGAGAATAAGCGACTTTTCTGTCAAAAATACCTCAAGCTCTTTTTTTGAGATTTGAGGGATGAATTCGAGATAAAGAATCTCTTTCTTAAAGGGTTCCAGAGTAATCTCAGCAAACGCTAATCCTTTTTCAATTCTCATGTTTGTTTTGATTTTTAGGTTTCTCTTGATTTTATCTTTTCCGCTGTAAGAGTACTCACCTTCTTTCCCAAGAAAACTCTTGATTCTACGCCTAATCCTCTGCCCGCCAAACTTTCTAACTTCAAAAATATCCTCAATTGGAACCTTGAAGATGTACTCGACCCTAAGATTTATTTTTCCCTTTGAGGTGTTGTAGAATTGAAGCTCTTCCCTGTATGCCCAGTTATTTTTTATTTCCCGCTTTCTCAGCAGAACCACCTTATCTTCTATGGAGAAATGAGAGTATGCCTTTCTTGGACCGTCTTGAGAACTTCCTATGAGAACACTATCTTTATTCAGCCTGAGCTTCACCCCTTTCAGAAAGCGAGTGTCAAATATATAGAAACCACCATAATTATCCTTCATGTCCCCATTCTGTCTTGTGACCACAAAAGCCCCATTGTACGAAATGATCACCGACATGATTCCACCTCTAAAATTAAGAATTAAATAGAATGCAAAAGAATTTCGACTTCACGCTCTTTCTCCAAGTCTATGGCTCTAATGCCCCAGAGCCTTGCAACAAACTCTATTTCGCTTCTAAAATCTCCCGGAACTGCTGATAGGTGATTTGCACCCATAGCATTTAGGAACTTTTCTTTATCTAAGGGGTTTTTAATAGCTGTATGTGGCCATTGTCTTCCCCATTTTAGTTTAGATTCTATCTCTTCGTCTATTTCAACCCCTTCTGCAAGGAAATAAAGAAGGTAGTACTCACCACCTTTTCTTATGAGTCTTGCAACGGTTAGCGTAGTCGGAGGTGTTCTATAGGTCAAAGCCCCTCCACCTGCTCCCTGACACTGGCCTTGAATTGTGGTGGCCCTTAGATTCTCTTCAGGATTCTCACTAAGTTTTGCGTAGTAAAGAGAAGAAGCTCCACAATTGGCTATTAGTACAAGGTCATCGTCTACATATTTAATGTCTCCAAAGAGAGGTGGTTTTCCACTTAAGTAGAAGAGCAACGCTGAACTTATCGTCCCTTTTATATCTCCTTCACACGTAGCTGGAATAACTGGTTTTTCACCCCTCACATCCCTGTTGAATGGAAAGAGAGCCGGAATCAAGCAAGCCATGACACCGTAAACTTCACTCAATTCTGGCTGGCATTTTATGGAAACCGCAGCAGTTTCATCCTCATATTCACTCCATATGTCTTTAGCTGCCAAATATATCCCTATCTGCCTCTTCAAGGCCTCTGGGGTTAACATGGTATCATCATATTCAATAGTTGCGTGTTTATGGAGCCAGTCAAAGAATTCTTCAATACGAACTCTCTTTTTCTCATCACTAAGCATCCAATCGGCCCTTTTTACTATAAGATACTGATCTAAAAAGAGAAAATCTCCAATAAAGCGCTTTAACTGCGGTAGATCATCCATAAGATGTTCCATTCCAAGAGTATAAGGGGCCCCCCAAATGAGTAAAGATTTTCTAGAGAGCTCTGATACTGCCTCAACTGCTCTTACCCAAGCTTTTGCTTTTTCAATATCGCCTTTAAGTCTTGTATGACACAAAGCATGATAATTCACAGCACTTTCCCAAAGAGAGGCACCAACAGAGGTTATACATGTAGTCCCGGCCCATGCGGGATCATCATCTGCATATAGGAGTAAGGGTTTGTTGACCTTTTTTGCTAATAGTGTTACAAGATTACTCTCTGTCCAATGCCATAACCCAATAATAACTCCACTAATATCCTGTGCTCCTATAAGCTTAGAGGCCTTTCTCACTTCTTCTTTGCTATCAACACCGAAGTTTTCACCGTTTTTTAATAAGTCATATTTTTTAAGGGCTCCATTCACATCAAAGACTGTGAATCCAGAGGCCTCCAACTCATTTATAAGCGTTTTGTGTTTTTCAAGAAGAGCATTTTCTCTTTCTAAAGATAAGGATGTCTTTCGGGGGTCTGTAAAAGTTACAACAGCAAGCATACCACATCACCTTATGCCCAAATAAACATACGATTCCTTTTAAAATTTAAGGAAGAAAAAATCTCAGAATATTGCTTTTTTTGTGTTTTTATCGAAGATGTGAATTTTCTTCATATCAAAGACAATCTCAATTTTCTGGCCTTCTTTAACCTTAGATTCCGGTGGAAACTTTGCAGTAAACGAAATGTCCTCGGCACTCAAGTAGACAATCCTCTCTCCACCGAGGTTTTCTACAATCTCCACAGTCGCTCTAGTCATATTATTTTCCGAAGCCCTCTCCTGAGCAAGTGAGCCATCGTAGATATCTTCCGGCCTTATACCAAGCACGAGGTTCTTACCAACATAACCTTTTTCTTGAAGCAATTCGAACTGATCTTTCAGAAGTCTAAGCTTGAATGGCCCAAAATCGACAAATCCACCTTCAGTTAAGGTTCCATTCAAAAAGTTCATTGGAGGTGAGCCAATAAAACCAGCGACAAACATGCTCGCAGGTCTATTGTAAACCTCTTCTGGAGTTCCTACTTGTTGCAAAACCCCCGCATTCATTACAGCGATTTTGTCACCCATTGTCATGGCTTCAACTTGATCATGAGTCACATAAATCGTGGTTACTCCCAGTTGTCGCTGTAACTTCTTCAATTCTGCTCTCATTCTAACTCTAAGTTTGGCATCAAGATTTGAAAGGGGTTCATCCATGAGGAAAACGTGGGGTCTTCTTATGATAGCCCTTCCCAAAGCTACCCTCTGTCTCTGACCTCCTGAAAGTTCTCTTGGTTTTCTTTTGAGCAACTCCGTTAATCCCAACATTTCAGCAACTTCTTTTACACGTATGTCAATTTCTTGCTTGGAAATCTTCCTTAGTTTGAGAGGAAATGCAATGTTGTCATAAACTGTCATATGAGGATACAATGCATAGCTTTGGAAAACCATTGCAATGTCTCTATCTTTAGGGGGTACAAAAATGCCTTTTTCTGGATCAGCGACAAGTTTCTCTCCAATATATATCTGTCCCTTGGTAGGTTCTTCAAGACCGGAAATCATTCTAAGGGTTGTAGTTTTACCACATCCACTAGGCCCAAGCAGTATCATGAATTCTCCATCTTTGACTTCCAGAGTTATATCTTTAACCGCTGTAACATCTTCAAATTTTTTCCAAACCCCAAGGAGCTTTACTTCTCCCATTCACCTCACCCCAACATAAATTTTATTTCTCTGCTTTCATAATCTTCAATAACAGCAAAGATACCACCAACTTTTATTACACCATTTTCCGTCTCTAAGTGAATGTTATTAACAGCCTCCCTAAAAGATAGAGTATATCCAACAACGTTACCATGAAGAGTTTCTGTCTCCCCAGTTTTCACGTTTTTACCGATCACTTCTGCCATTATCGGGATAGACTCTATATGCCTCTTGACAAAATCGGCAGCATGGAACATTGCAAAAAATCTAACATCCTGTGGGTTAGTGAGATATTCTTTCTCCAAGGAGGACTCCTTGAAAATCTCAATTATAAGACTATATTGGGAAAATATTACCTCTGGATAAGTTGCTTTAAAACTTGGAGGGAGGGTTGGCCTGAAACTTATATTTTGAATATTTACAACCTCTTTACCATCTGCCATTCCAATTAAGTGATTTAGTTTATAAAACTGCCTTACAAAGAGATTCCCCACACCTTCGAATCCCTTTAGATTGGGTATCTTATCAATATAGAGAGACACTGTCACTCCTTTTTCAAGAGTTTTTAATAAATCACTTTGAATATCCTCAAAAAACTCACTGGGAGTTACTACTATGACCTCGTTTTTTGCAGACCTTAGAGTTTCTCTAAACATCTCAAGGGCCTCTTCAAAACTTTGACTCCTCCATATCGCCGGCCTCTGTTCTTCGCGTTTAAACTTTTTAATCTCACTTTCTAGCTTCACCATTATGTTCTCAAGTTCTTTTTTAAACCTGAAAAAGGCTATCCTTGGGGAGTATGCTGCATAAATCCTAGGAGTTCCCTCAACTTCGGTCACAAAACCCCTAATTTTAAGTGATGAGATTGTGTCATAAACCCTATTGTATGGAATTCCGCTTTTAGTAGAAATTTCCTTCGCAGTGCTGGGCCCATGAACAAGAAGTGTCCAATAAGTCAAGATCTCATACTTCGTAAATCCAATTTCACTCAATGTGTGTAAGATTTCAGGATGTATCTCCATATCCGTCACCTGGAAAATATTGAAAAAGAAGTTAAAAAGAATTTAGTAAGTCAAGATACCTCTCCAAATGTTTTGTTATAATGAAATTCTCCTTGACCCGTTCTTTTGCCTTTTTACCCATATCTTTCACTGTTTCAGGGTGTTTTATTAGATAAATGGCCTTTTCAGCAGCTTCCTCTATATTTTTGACAAGAAAACCTGTTTCTCCATCTACTATCTGCAATTTAATTCCTCCTACAGCTCTCCCGATTACTGGTTTCTCTTTCCACATTGCTTCTGTAACCGTTAATCCAAAACCCTCCCTAATAGACATTTGTAAAATCACGTCGCTGGCCCTTTGAAAAGCATTCACTTCCCTTGCATAAACTCCAGTGAGATTTGTGAGGACTTTAACATCATAATCCTCTCCAAGTTTCCTTAGGGTTTTCTCAAAGTAAATCCAACCCTCTGGATCATCATGTGCCATTACTCCAACCAACAAGAGCTGAACATCAGGTATTTTTTCTTTGACTTTTCTGTAAACATCTATAACATCAAAGACCCCCTTCCATGGATCAAAACGGGCTACCTGTGTCAGTATCGGCCTCTCTGGATCAATATCGAATCTTTCTAGGATTTTTAATATTTCAGCTTTACTCAGTTCTATGTTTTTTTCGCTCAGCGGGTCGATTGATGGTGACATTATGAGGACTTTATTTTTATCAAGATCCTCTTGAACGTATTCTTCCATATGGAAGATGTACTTGTCGTATTTTGCCACAAATTGCTTCAAAAACTTCCAGTATTCTAAGTTTGGATCACTTAAGTCTATGTGACACCTCCAAATCCAAGGTTGTTTTTTCTCATAAAACCCTATTAACGGTGCTGGTTGAGGATCGTGTATTAAGACGTAGTCAAAATCACTTAGATCGAAATCTTCAGCATTCTTTTTGTTGATTTTCAAATAGAGATTCTTCATTTCCTCAGTTAATTCGAGCTCCTTGTTCCCCTGAAGAGCATTATGGAAGCTTTTCGTAACATTAAAAAACTCATTTGTACCCTCAATGACAAACCATCTTGTGTCAAGTCCAACATCTCTCATCAACGGAACTAGATTATGTAAAATCTCCGCTACTCCCCCACCAAAAGAGGTGGAGTTAACATGGACAAAGCTCTTTCCTTGAAGTTTTTCCATCTTCTCTTTAATTCTACCTAACCCTTCTTCGCCTATTATTCCTACGTAATCACCCAATTTCTTTCCTTCTCCCCCAAACTTCGTCACTTCATACATTTCCCTTCCTCCTTTCATTTCTCTGTAGACCACCCTATCATACCACTTATGTAGTACTTCTGGAATAACGTATAAACCAGCAAGGGGACTAACATCACCATTATTGATGCAGCAGTCAATATCCCCCAATCAACAAAATATTGGCCTCTAAGAAGGGGTAATCTCTGAGTAGCCACATATTTCTCTGGATTTTGCAGAAAAACCAAGGCTAGGAAAAAGTCGCTCCAAACCCATGTAAATTGAAGTATTGCTGCAGATATCAATCCTGGAAGTGCCATTGGAAGAACTATTTTATAAAAAATCTTAAAATCAGATGCCCCATCTATCCTTGCAGCTTCTTCAACATCTGTAGGGAGCATTGAGAAGTAATTCCTCATAAAAAAGATTATCCAAGCCAATCCCCAAGCAGAATGAACAAGGATTAACCCTTGAAATTTATTCAAGAGATGGAAATTCCTTAAAAGGAAGTACAGAGGCACTATGGTCATCTGTTGAGGCAGTGCCATTAAAAAAACTATAAACGCAAAGAGATAATGTTTTACTGGAAAACTGTATCTCGCAAAAGCATAAGCGGCCAATGCGGCTACTAAAAGCGGTGTAATTGTTGACGGGATCGCTATTATCAAAGAATTTCTAAGACCTTCACTTATTGGAAACATTGGATGGTTAAAAGCACCCACAAAATTCTTTAGAGTTATAGTAAATGGACTAAAGTGCCACCATCCACCTACTATTTCCCTATAAGGCCTTATTGAGGCCATAAGAACCCCTACAAAGGGTATTAACCAGATTACCCCCAAAATCCATGCAATACTGTTTGAAATTATGAATTCTTTAAGCTTATATTTGGGTATATTCATTTTACTCCCTCCTCCGGATTAACCATAAAGCCGGGATAAGTGTTAACGTGGTCAACAAAACTGCCACCACTGCGGCATAATTGTAGTTAAGGGCCCTTGCGAAATAGTCCCACATTTGAAGTGCAAGCACCATTGAAGCACCGCCAGGACCACCTCCCGTGGCTACATAGACAACATCAAATATCTTAAGATCCCATAGAAGGGTCATTGCCACAACCACAATTGTTATTGGTTTCAATAGGGGCCATGTTACGTTTTTAAATATCTGGAAGCGATTAGCTCCATCTATCAATGCTGCTTCATAGTAATCTTTTGGTATTGACGCTAATCCAGCTGAGTACATTAACATGCTAAAACCAGTCCATATCCAAATTGAACCCAAAATTGCTGCAAATAGAGCAGTTTTTGGGTATGCTGTCCAGGTAATTGCTAACCCTTCAATCCCTAATGCTTTAAATATGGCAGGTATAACACCGGCACCTTCTTCGAAAAGAAAGCGGATGATTAAGCCCCCAACGATCATTGGGATTACCATGCCCAAGAAGACTATTGACTTGATTACAGAGGCACCTTTAATTTCTTTCCCCCTTAATAAAAGTGCAATTCCTAGTCCCAAAAATACAGTAGCCGGAAGATGAATCGCTATCCACACTACGTTATGAATAAGGGCGCCCCAAGGAGGAGAGTTAGTGGGAAATCTATCAAGGTTTACAATGTCCGGGCTCAAAAGAACATTTTTATAGTTTTCTAACCCTACAAACTTGTCATCTAGAAAGAAACTAAGATACACAGTCTTAAATACAGGATATATAACAAATGGAACCATTAAAATCAAGGCTGGTAAAAGAAAAAAGAGAGGAGTCAAAGATTTAGACTTTCTCATTAAGATCCCCCTTTCATTCTTTTGGGAACTTTTCATCAAGTGTCTTTAGAATCTCATCCAATCTATCCGGTTGTACCCACAGAAGTTTTAATTGATCCCAGAATGCCTTCTGCCATTCTCCTCCAACACTATCGTCCAAATCTGGTGCTGACTCAACGTTAGCAACCACTTTGGCAACATCCTTCATTGGCTCCCAGTAATCATCCATTGTAACTTCCTTCCATGTCGCAAGTTTTCCAGAGCTAGTGCCAACGTGAATCCTTTGTCCTTCTGTAGCTATAAACTTGGCAAGTTCTAATGCTTCATTTGGATGACTTGTATACTTTGGCACCATGAAGTAATCTGGGGCGAGAACCATTGCCTTAACTCCTGGGAGTGATATTAGTCCGAGGTCAGTGGGATCATCTACCATACCTGTTAACCACGTTCCCATGAAGTAAAGTGCGTATTCTCCTTTCCACCATAACTCTACAGCAGACGTCCATTCAATCGGATCACTGAAATATCCAGCCTCTAGAAGTGGTACAAGTCTTTCTTCAAATATGCTCCTCACCTGCGGGTCTTGCCACTTAACTTCGCCATTTATAAGTTTCTGTTGGAGTTCTGCCCCACCAAAAGTCATGATAAAGTGCTCAGTTACATCAGAAAGCGGCCATCCAACGCTGTCTCCACTAACTATTGGTGCTTTTATTCCAGGTATTTGTTTTATTTGTTCAAGCAATTTCACGAATTCATCCCATGTTTCGGGTGGTGTTAAACCATGTTCTTCAAAGAAGGACTTTCTATACCAGAAACCTGGCTTAGCTGCTGCAGTAAATGGTGCTCCATAGATTTTTCCATCAACTGTAACTGTGTCTAGAATCCCGGGAACATATTCATCTGGATTGATAATTTGGCCTAGTTCCATTACATGGCCTTTTGTACCCATGTCTGCAATGAACCATCCCCACATGAAGATCAAGTCTGCAGGAGTATCTCCCGACTCAAATTGCAATGGTAAAATTGTTGAAAGGTCTTCAGCTCTATAGGTCTTGTATTCAACCTTTATATCCGGATGCTCGGCTTCAAATGCCTTGATAACCTCATTGAAAGCATCAAGCTCAGCTCCAGACCATGGGCCTATTACTTTCAAAGTAATTTGTTCTACAGTTGTAGTTTGAGTAGTAGTTTCACCGCCAATACACCCACTTGCCACAACTGCTACTGCCAAAACTCCTACCAACAAAAAACTAAACAACATTTTCTCCGTCTTCATAGAGACACCTCGAGGTAATATGTATACTAAAAGTATATATATCTTACTGCCCAAATATGTGTGTATATCTGGAGTTACGCATTCCTTATACTTACAAAAAGGTGCTAAAAATCCCCTTTTAGTGACATCTTCAAAAAGTCAAATAAATGATAAGAAGTATTTACTTTAAGTATAACAAAGAAAAACTTTAAACATTTATGAGTATCCTAGAGGGGGATTAGCATGATATTTTCAATAGGAGAAGTCTTGATAGACTTTATTGCGAAAGAGGAGGGAGCATTAAAAGATGTCATAGAATTCGAAAAACATCCTGGAGGAGCCCCAGCAAATGTTAGCGTTGGGTTAGCAAGATTAGGCGTCAAATGTGCCTTGATAAGTAAAGTAGGGGCTGACTCCTTTGGAGAATTCCTTATCAATGCCCTTGAACGAGAAGGTGTGGAAATCAAGTACATTTCTCAAGATATTGAAAAGCACACAGGAATAGTTTTTGTCCAGTTAATAGGTGCAAAACCAGAATTCATACTTTATGATGGGGTGGCCTATTTCAACATGAAGCTTGAAGATATAATGGTAGATATAGAGAGTGCAACTCTCATTCATTTTGGTAATGTTCTTTTCGCAAGAGAACCCAGTAGATCCACATTATTTGAAATACTAAACAAGGCCAAAGGAAAGGTTCCCATTAGTTACGATGTTAACATAAGACTTGATCTTTGGAAAGGAAAAGAGGATGCCATGTTTAAAGACATAGAACACGCTCTAAAACTGGCAGACCTAGTGAAAATAGGAGACGAAGAGGTGGAATATCTGCAAAAAAATGGATTCAACCTAAATGACTTTGATTTCAAACTGATTGCAATAACCAAAGGTGCAAAAGGAAGCACAATAATTCACAGGGAAATAAAGGTAGAAGTTCCTTCTTACAAGGTAAAGCCTACTGATACAACAGGAGCTGGAGATGCGTATATGGCAGCCCTTTTGGCCTCTTTGAGTTACATGAACAAGTTAAAAACACTAGAATTCTCAAAGAACGAGCTAGAAGAGATCGGGCGTTTCTCAAATTTAGTAGCTGCCCTCTCAACAACAAAAAGAGGAGCCTGGAGCGTACCCACTTTAGAAGAGCTCAAACATTATGGGAAGTTTCAATTTCTTCCTTAGTTTCTTCTTTTTCCTTCTGGCCGAATAAGCCGATCAAATCATGAAGTACCACTAAATCTATTCCAGCATTAAGAGCTTGAGGAAGTGAACCTGCCATTAGCATCAAGATCGCAAAGAAAAAATCTAATCCTTTGTATATTACAGCTATCTTAACAACTCTCTTTTGCCCTCTGAATATCCCCCAAGCAAGAAGAAAATTTAACAACGCAAATGCAAGCAACATATATCGCTCAATATTCCCGACTCCACTAGAATAATATAAGAGAAAAAGCGATTGAAGGAAAAGTAGGTACGCTGCTAGTTTCATCGAGCCTCACTCAAGTATTTCTCAAAGACCTCAACGTATTTAAACCCATCGTCTGGAAATATCAAAACTGTAGTTCCAAGGTATTTATCGTGGATTTTCTCGAAGGCTTTAACCACCGCACCCGAACTCAGGCCTATTAAAAGGCCATCTTCTCTGGCTATCTGTATTGACCCTTCGATTGCTTCTCTTTGGATAATCTCGATTACTTCGTCAATCTCCACCTTAAAGAACCATTTTGGCTTTGTTTCGAGCCTTTTTATGCCCGGTATCTCTTCGCCTTTGGCCGGTACTACTCCAATAACTTTTGTGGTGTAGCGTTCCTTGAAATATTTCGCTATTCCCCCTATGTGGCCCGAAGTGCCTATTCCTGCTATTATAATGTCAGGTCTTTTGCCTATGCTTTTCAGTTGTTCGTCTATTTCTCTTGCAGTAAAGAGATAGTGGGCCTCGAAATTGTCTTCGTTCTCGAACTGGTTGAGGTTGGCTACCCTAGCTTTTCTCGCTTCTTCGACGACGTACTCAACCATATTAGGATCTATAGTCTCAAAATCGGTCATAACTACCTCCACACCGAGTACTTTGAGCAGGATTTGGGTAGTCACTGGCGTTGGCTTTGGCAGATATGCTCTAAACCCTATTCCCAGAACATTGCTGAGGGATGCCAAAGTCTTCCCGCTCGATAGCCTTCATAAGCATGTTAAAAACTGCTCTGTCCTTTATGCTCCTGCTGAAGGGGTTATAAAAAACTCCAGCTTGGCAAAATACATCCCCCCTTTCATCTGAAAGTGAAAGCTTGAGCAGGGGGGTTGGTTTGAATTTTTCAAAGAGCTCGAGTGGATTGTTGAACACGTTCATTTTTGATCACCGTATTGGCCTTTTAATCGGCGCTTATAAGTGTTTCTTTTGCGGCAATCTTATACAAAAATGTGTATTCAACACTCTTTTCCAAAGATTTCCCTGTAAATCTTTTTGAACTCGCCGAGAGCTCCCCTTATTATAGGATGCCTCGGCACGAAATTACAGCTTTCTTCAGGCTCTATGCTTATCTCAAACGTGCCTATCTCCTTTGCAATTTTCTCGATCTCCACTTTATCCATCCCTATAAGGGGTCTAAGTATTGGCAAATCAGTTGCAAGGCTTATTATTAAAAGATTATCAAGAGTTTGCGAGGCAACTTGGCCGAGAGAATCTCCTGTGACTATTGCCATAGCACCTTTTTCTTTTGCTATCTCTGCGGCTTTCATGAACATGCTGAACTTACAAAAAATGCATACCCACTTTTCTTTTTTCAATTCTACCAGTCTATCGAAGATAGCCTTTTGGTATTCAAAGGCATTAACAACGATTAACTCCCCCAAACTCTCCGGAAAAAGTTCTTTAAGTCTCAGCCAGATCCTCCTAACTTTTTGATAATTAATCTCACTCTGCATGAAGTGAATCGGATAAACCGTAAAACCTTTTTTGAGCATTAGGTATATTGCCACTGGTGAATCTATTCCTGAACTTAAAAGTGCAACAGCCTTCACTTTTCCACCTCCAGAGTTAGATAAACTATCCAAGCATTTATGAACGCGGCCCCAACAAGTTCCGGAATAGCAAGTCCCTTGAATATCCCAGTAAGGTAGAGCATTATTATGAAAACTATTGGGCTGCCAAGAACCCATATGATGGCGGATTTCTTTTTTTGCACCATTCTCAAACCACAGATAAAGATATCTGCAAGGAGCAAGATGTAAAAGGAGAGTGCAAAAAATGAATGGGGCTTATACTCCTCGGGAAAAATTCCCACAAGCAACAATGACAGCAT
>Ga0180298_1000114_pt1 | contig 16741 bp, 22 predicted proteins | sample GuaBasSediGuay13_FD_121800 | JGI IMG/M metagenome (GOLD analysis project Ga0180298, IMG submission 121800) | Subseafloor sediment microbial communities from Guaymas Basin, Gulf of California, Mexico - Guay13, Core 4488-10 , 4-6 cm | ecosystem: Environmental > Aquatic > Marine > Hydrothermal...
CCGCAATTTATTTAGTAGATGTTCGGGACGAACAGGATGATGAGGTAGTGTTGGAAAAGTTTGACCCATCGGCACTTCTTCTCGACTCGATACGTCTTTTCACAGGAAGGATTGAACAGATAAGGAAGCTAGTGGATGATTTGATAAGACGATTAGCTTAATAATAAGGAGTGTTTTATGGACTTTACGGTTATGAGTCATGAGGAGCTTATTGGCACTCTTCAGAAAGTTGCGTCACTTTTAGATGGTGAAAAGCTTGAAGAGGTGATAAGTGAGTTTACAAAAGTAAGAAGGTCACTGAATCACGAAGCGAAGGATTTAACCGACGCTCTTGGTATAACTAAAGATAGGCTTGACGAGATAACTTCGCTCGCGGTGGGTTTGGTGAGGGAAGCTCTTGTGACTAATACACGGTCTAGAAAAATAGAGTGGCTCCACTTGCGTTGGAGACAGATGAGTAGTATTGAGAAAGCATGTGTTGCTGTTGCGGCTGTTGAGATGGCTTTCGTAACCATAGAGAGGATGATGTGCACCTTGCGAGGTCTAAGCGAAGATGCGGGGAGCTAAAGATTACCTATTAGCCATCTATACCTTACAACGCAATTATAAGGTTGCCCGAGTTCGCGACGTTGCTAACTACCTTGGTTTGACAAAAGCTGCCGTGACAATAACTGTTAAAGGGTTGGTACGGAGGGGGTTGGTTAAACATGAGAGGTACAGCTATATCGAGTTAACTCCATGTGGGGAATCGCTGGCCGCGCCTCTGTACGCGTCTGCACAGAAGTTGGCAGCTATTTTTCGCGAGCTTGGAATGAGCCCAGTTACCGCTGGAAGTATAGCAGAGTGTGTTGTTGTTGGAGCTTCAGAAAGCGCCTTAAGTCAATTTTTGACGGCGCTTGAGTCATTTAGGAAAAGGGGTTGATGGGAGTGGCTGACTTAGTTGGATTTTGTGACTCTGTATCGGTTTTACCTCTATGGATTTCTGAGACAGGACATGTTAACGAGTTACCAACATCGGTGCTTGTGTGTTCATCGCTAGGTAGATTTCATGAAGGTATACCTAAGGATTTGACCTTGATCCGTAAATACTCGGACGGTACTGAAGTGGTGGCGAGATACTCGGTCGTTCCTGAGGAGATACGTCGAATGACTCCTAAAACTAGGTGACGCGCTGTGTTTTATGTGGTAAACTAAAGGTTGGGTTAGCATATATTGCCACGACCTAACGGGAGTGAAGGCGATTTGAGAGAGGTCAGAGATGACACCAGGTGAGATTGACACCTTACGGTCTCAAATAACAGAGGTTTTGAAGGGTAAAGCGTCGTGTTGGTGCTTGGCTGCGTGGAATCCAGGACAGCCGGGCGATTATTTCTCGTCTCAAACTGCGGATGTAAAAGAGCAGTCAATTCGGCTTCTTGCTTGTATCTATGATCTGTTGAATTCAGCACTTTCGGACAGTACACCCCAACAACTGACAGCGAAAACGCTGATCTTAACTGATATCCGTAAGTTGATTTGTCAGTTGCATTACTATACTGAGGTAACCCCTTCCTCGCTCATGTAGAAGGTGGAATGATGACGACCAAGGTCTACACATACGGCACAAGAGGTATGATCGAGGAGTTGTCGACGCTGAGGAAGTATCATTCTTGTACTGTGGTGGACGTAGGAGGTGTGAAGATTTGTATTGACTGCGGATCGCCGACATTGTACCAACATGTGGTAAGGTCAGACGCTCTTGTGATTAGTCATTGTTTTGATGAAGAGACTGAAGTTTTCACAAATCATGGCTGGAAGAGGTTTCCTGAGTTAAGTGGTTTGGACCAGGTTGCGACTTTAGACGATGAAGGTTACCTCACTTTTGAAAAACCCACTGATTGCATTGAACAAGACTATGTGGGTCCGATGTATTATTTGGATACTGATTTTGTGAACATGATGGTGACTCCAAATCATAAGTTATATGTCGTAGTCAATCCGCGTGACTTTGGTCACTCTGCTTTCACGCCTGTACTAGCGTCGAAGTGTTTTGGCCGAGCGAAGCGTTTTAAGTCTTCTTTTAGGTGGAAGGGTGTTCAAAGAGCTGATCCTTTCTTTAGAGAGAGTCTTTCTGAGTGGGTGCGGTTGTTGGGATGGTTTCTGTCGGGAGGCCATTGTGATACCAGACGTGTCTCGATTAGTAATTGTGATCCTAAAGTTGCGGGCGAGGTTGCTTCATTATGGCAGAGAGTTGGTTTCAGGCCATCGCTGTACCCAAGTGGTGCTCATTGTAATACGACTTTTTATGTCGTAACGGTTTACAATGCTGAGCTCGCAAAGCGTTTGCAGGGTTTTGGTGCTTATGAGAAGAGAGTTCCGGAGTGGATAAAAGAGCTTACACCTGAATACATTAAGCAGTTCCTTGATGCTTATTTTAGAGGTGATATTGCGTGTGGGGAAGGAAGAGGGTCTGTGAGGCAGGTTGCAACTGCTTCACCGCAGATGGCGAGTGACTTACAAGAGCTCATTTTAAAGATCGGCGATATAGCTAGGATCGTGCGGCGTACGGGGAGATATTGTAAAGTTGGACCGAATGAGTGTAGAGATTACTTTTTAGTAGAGTGGGTTCGCACACATAAGACGCTACCCGCTCGGTCAAGCAACTTCTCCGCTCGATCTTTTGAGGAGTGGATACCTTATGAAGGGAAGATTTATTGCGTGACATTACCGAATCATACGAATCATACAGTACTTGTGCGGAGGGAAGGACGCGTGCACTGGAGCCTAAACTCACACCCCGACCATACGCTTGGGTTGGTTGACAAGAAGATCGAAGTACCTACTTTTATAGGGGAATTTTCGACGCACATGGACCCAGTTCCATCATACTTCAAGAAAATAGGGTTTCAAAACTTAAGGACTATTAAACGCCGTGTTAAGGTGAAGGGACTCACGATTGAGTTTGTTCCCGCACATCATAGTTTGAGATGTCCCATGTCCGTGATTTACTTCCCCGATTTGAAACTTATGGTTGCCACCGATATCATATCACCTGTTGGTGGCTGGTCTCAGTGGAAACAGAAAATCCGCTTTTATGTTGGTGATTGTAGTAGTCCCGTTGCTCCTATTATACGACGTAAAAATAGTAAGGTCTTTGGGCACGCTTCTGCTGTTTCACAGATTAAGGCGTTAGGAGATAAGCACTACCTATTCACTCACCATGGGAAGCAAACGATCGGACTAAAGGAGCGTGAGGTTATAAAACGTATTGGTACTCCTGTCAGAGTTGCAAAAGATGGAGACGAATTTATTTTAGATGATGTAAGGGGTTTTGTAAGAAGATGACAGTAAAAGAGCTTTTAATGTTAGTGGACGATCCACACAATTTAGACAAGGCGGTTATAATCGACCCGAATGAGGAGCGCGTTTGGTTGCAGAATGGTGACCAAAGAGCGGAGTTGTCACTCGAGGGTGACTTCTTCACGTCGAAGTCCGATTTAACCTCCTTTCGTGATCAGATTCGGTTACTGGCTGAATGGATGAAACGAAGCGAAGAGTAACGCGAGAGTCAGTTTTTTGCCCACAGTGCGGTTTTGTTTTAGCCCAGTCCCTCCCTTATAGGATGTTGGGCTGGTTTAGTTTATGTGCTTCTGTGTGTCCTAAATGTGGCTACATAGGCTTTATGAGGTTAGGATTTTTGGTGAAGAGTGATGCTGGATCGAATAAAAGCTTTTAAGAAAGGATGTTTCGATTTTGTGGCTAAGGTCGAGTTGACTGACAGCGGCTATGTAGTATATAACGGGCAGCTACTTACGTTGTCACCGCGAGCTAAGCAACAGCTATGCCGCATAGTTGGGTGTACACCAGCGTTCTTGGATTTACTGTCAGATGAAGGCTACGCGTCAGTTTGCAACGCTTTTTTGGAAGAGGACCTTCTCGTCCGTTGTAGGGGTACGGAAGTGCGCGCGATCCTGCCAGCCCGCGCAGGGATTGATTATGAGTCCGTCGCGTCAGTCTGTTCAGGCATGAAGTTGACGTACTTGGGGGACGATTTTATGATTCTGGAAGGCGTGGGAAATCCACGCTTTGTTGTATTGAGTAGTGAGATCGGCTATTGTTCGGTTTGCTCTTTGTTGAAGTTTAAACTATCTCCAGGGCATGTGTTGAAGAAGGCTCGTGTAAACTATATGGACGTGGACAAGATGAATCGTGCCCTTATCGCGGCTAAGGACAACTTAGTGGTTTTGGAAGAGAGTGTAAATAAAGCAGTAGTCAGGTTTCGGAAGATTGATCTGAAGATACTACCATACTCTGTGAAAGTTAAACAGTGTTTGATAGGTTCTACTGAGGCTGAAGTTACATATGGGGATCTAGCAGCTAATGCTATGAAGATATCTAGCATACGGGATCGTCTTGTTGTACAGTGTGACTTATTTGATATTGGGTTTGCACCGAGTAGGTATATCAAAGATGGATACCTCGTAAGGTGGCCAATGCGGGCCAATTGGTTGAGGGGTTAGTATGGTACATTCTGAAACGCTTAGTCGGTTTTTTGAGTTTGTGATCAGGAAGTTGTGTAAAAACCCTTTTGATTTAGAGTCGCTTCTGTTCAGTTTTAAGTATCGGGGGGTTATTGGGATTGATGAAGCAGGAGTCGGTGCTATTTTTGGACCAGTTGTGGCAGCGGCGGTCTTAGTCACACCGTCACATGAGGCGATTACAGGAGTAACTGACTCAAAGTCGCTGAAACCCAAAGTGAGGGCGACTTTGAGTAAACTGATTCAATCACAACTAACAGTAGGGATTGGTGTGACAGAACCGGATGAAGTTAACTACGTGTCTAACATTGAGAAGGCAGGTGATATCGCGCGGCAACGAGCCTTGAAGGACTTACTGAACAAAACGACCGGGAAGTACATTGTAGTGTCAGATCATTTCTCTGTGGATTCAGAATTGGACTCGATTGGCGTAACACGTGGTGATACGTTCATCTATTCCATAGGTGCTGCATCAATTGTCGCGAAAGAGGTACACGATGAGTTGATAAACAAGATCGCCAATGAGCACCCAGAGTGGGCGGTTTATGGTCTACGGACTAATAAAGGATACAGGACGAAGGAACATTTAAACGCGCTTACTACTCATGGATGTACTCCTTATCATAGAATGTTTATGAGAGAAGTAAGTCACGCAGCCCAGATTACTAGTAAGTCTAATGAATAAAAAGCGGATTCATTCCGTTTTAGATGGTAGCTTTTTGGACTTTCCGGGCGAGGTACCTGTAACAGTCTTCTTCTCGGGGTGTAATCTACGATGCCAGTTTTGCAGTAATGCGGATGTCGTAGTAAAACCCCCGCAGCTGACCATAGAACAGGTTTTGGCCTTCATAAGGAAAGGGGGCGATTTTTACTCAGGGGTATGTTTGCTCGGCGGTGAACCCTTGGGCCAGCCTTTAGACGTATTGACTGTGTTTTGTAAGGAGTTGAAGAGGTTGGGTTTGAAAGTGAAGGTCGATACGAACGGCACGTTCTTTGATAAGCTTAAAGCTTTGTACCCTCACATTGATTACGTGGCTATTGATGTTAAGCATCTCTGGGAGAAATACGAGCTTGTGACGCCGATTACACAAGAGCAATTGCACAACATTCGGAAGTCGGTGGAGTTTGTCCGTACTCACCCCAAGCTGTATCAGCTTCGCACTACAGTTTGTGCGCCTATTCACACGGTTGAGGATTTGTACACGCTTAAACGTCAGTTCCCCGAGCTTGTGTTTCAAGAGTATTCACTTCAGGGTCCCCAACTTTTTAAACGGAAGCCCCTTTCACCTCTTACCTTGCCGCAGGATTTACGCTGACCTACAATCGAAACCTAGTCACAGAGTTAGGAGGGGAGTATGCAAATTGCGGTTACTTTCTCGGATGATTTTGACAAGTTGTACCACACGTTTGAGAAGGAGTACCCAGAGTGTTTGACGCTTTTGGGGATTTCGCAGAAGCACCTGGATTACTCCCAGAGGTCGAAGGAACACTTTCAACATCCTTCGGTAGACTTTTCGATCGATAAGAACGCAAACACGAACAATAAGAGGGACCTGGCTAGCTACACTAATGAACTGACAAAACCGTTGTTCAAGCTGCATGGTTTTTTTCTGATATGGAAGGTTTGTCGTAAGCTTTATGGAGCCGAACGAGCAACACAGCTTTTGACTAGAATCTTGTTGGGTGACTTCTATTTCCATGACGCGTCGGGTCCGTTAGTTCAGGTACCTTATTGTGTGTCGTTCGCTACCTTGCGCATTGCAGTGGAAGGAATGCCTTATGATGCACCACCAGTACCAAAGCCTCCTAAGCACTTAGATTCCTTTGCCGGTCAGGTCGTTGAAACGATGTTCAATTTAGGTAACACAGTGGCGGGTGCTGTTGCTGCACCGGATTTCTTGGTGACATTGTCATTTTACACAAAAGGGGTTTCTGATAGGGAAATTAGACAAGTTCTGCAGAGCGTGTTATATAAGCTTAATAGGAACATGCGAACTGGTGGATTTCAGAGTTTGTTCTCGAATTTATCAATTTACGACAAAGTGCATTATGCGTCTACGTTTAAGAGCTATTCACTGAACGGGAAGACTTTAGACTGGAGAGAGGTAGATCGGGTCCAGAGGATCTTTGCTGAACTTGTGTCTGAGGGTGTTGACGGTGTTCCTTACAGGTTCCCGGTCCTTACAGCTAACATATCGAACGACTTATCCGATGAGCGTTTTTTGGATTCATTAGTTGAGTGGAACACACCTTTAGGTGTATGGAATATTTATTGCGATACTGCCGCTAAGCTAAGTATGTGTTGCAGGCTTAGCTTGGATCTTGAGTCTTTACCTCGTTTAAACGCCTTTGGGGCGGGTGATATTGGGACAGGCTCACTCCGGGTTGTGACATTAAATTTACCTAGGCTTGCTTTACAGGCGTCCTCGTTTACCGACTTCTTTGATAAATTAAGTGAGGCAGCTAGTGACTGTTGTGATATTTTATATGCACACCGTCAGTTGATTGAAGAGAGAATTCGTCAGAACTTTTTGTGGCCTTTTACGTATAACTATCTCTCAACTAAGCGTATGTTCTCGACTATTGGTATAAATGGTTTGTATGAAGCAGCGGATCGGCTAGCACGTGTAAATGGTCACGAGCTGTATGAAATTATGTTTAAGGTGCTGACACAGCTTAATGATATATCTAAGGACCGTTCTCGGCGTGATGGTGTGTTTTACAATGTGGAGATGATCCCTGCTGAGCAAGCGGCGTTTACTTTAGCAGGGATGGATAAGTACTTGTTTGACGATGCTTATGGAGTGGAAGGTTATAGTAATCAACTTTTACCTCTCAGTCTTGATGTTCCGCTCCGTGAGCGGATAGAAGTAGCGGGTAGACTCGATAAGTTGTTATCAGGAGGTGGGATACTACACATAAACACAGGTGAGCGTCTTGATAGTCATCAGATGCGTAAAGTGGTTAGATTCGCAGCGAAGCATACAACGTACTTCGCGGTTAATTACGTTATTTCACAGTGTTCCTTATGTGGTTCCACGTTTGTTGGTACTGACGCCTGTCCTACGTGCGGTAGTGCACAGGTTCAGAGGATGACTAGAGTAGTGGGCTATTTCTCACCATTACGGGCGTGGAGTAGTGAGAGATTACGTGAGTATACAACACGGAAAGTGTACTATGGAGGTAATGGCTGTGCTTCGGCTTATGAGTAACGAGGACATTAAGGATGAGTTTAGGGACCGACTTACTAAGTCTATTTGGTGCCCTGTACTAGGTAGGTATCAAGCGTTGATTTTTTGTTTTGCGTGTTCCCGCTTTCCTCAGTGTAACGTTACACAAGCGAACGACATTCGTAACCTTACAGTTGAGGATGTTATGGTTGACCCAGTAAGTTTAGCTAAGTCGATGACAGCTCAGACTGTGAGAAGCGAGGTGAAAGGTGGAGTAGTAAGGCGAAAATCACACCGGTCAAAAGCATCTAAGGTTGAAACGGTAGGAGATCATAAACCATCTGAGGATAGTGGCTCAAAAGGGAGTAAAAGGGATGTTATAGTGTCTTATTTAAAAAGTCATCCTAAAGCTACTGTGTCGGAGATCGTGAAATCGTGTGGTGTCTCTCAAGCGTATGCGAGGAAGGTCTTACAAAGCTTTAAGTAGAGATGGGCGGAAGTTAAGGGAGTTCCTGCTAGGCACACCTAGCCTAAACCCGGCTTCTAAGTTGTTTTTCGATCCTGTACAGGTAAGGGGCATTCCACGGTCCGTTCCTAAGTGTGAGTTAGAAAGGTTAATCCGTAAACGTGTGGTCCAAAAGATTGGGCATATGATACTGGTTAGAGGTAAAATACGATTGTAATGAGATGTTGGGAATTACCACTTGTTTGTCATGATACACGTTGTCGGTACTTCACTAGAATGACGTATGTTGGACGTTTGAGGTACGGGAATTGCGCTATCAGAGTCGCGAATGATGGACCTCATACATTGAACGAACTATCTGAAATTTTAGGAGTTTCACGCGAGCGCGTTAGGCAGCTGGAAGCGTCGGCGCTAAGGCACCTGTCATACAACTCGCTTAAACTAGATGAACGAACGTTAGATATTGTAAGGAGGACGCTGAGCGATATAACTTGGCCACCCCGATCACTAAAGAGTGCTAGATCACTTAAGACATCACGTACGCACTTACTTAAGCTAATGTTCGACCAAGGTGCTCTGCTTAGGTTTGTGAAGCGTAAACCTAATTTTACTGTGAGGCATCGTGTTAACCAGCGTGTTAGATGCCCAGTTTTATCTGACACAGTTGAAGCAGTTGTGTGTTTGCTGTGTGATCGACGGGGTGCTTGTAGTGTATGTCCTGTTCAGGATGTCGATCCGCGATCCTATTTTATAGTTGGATCGTTCAGGGAACTTGTTGAAGCGTTGAAGGTTAAGCTTGGCTTGAGAGCACCTGACAAGCTGCGTGACAGGATTGTTGCGTATCGTAAAGAGCACCCTGCGGCTCCTATTTCACACGTAGCAGCTGCAGTTGGTGCATCGTATGTTTATACTCGGAGGGTGCTAGGAGGGAAGTGAATATGTGGGTAGCTGTTGACGTTCCTTTTAGGTACGCGCACTGGGTCGCAGAGGTTGGTCAACTTAGACATTTGATCTCGATGGAGCTTCTTCAATCTACGAAATCGTACTTTAAGTTTTACAAGCGACTAGGTAAGAAGGGACATCATCTGATAGTAAAGGATCTAAAAGAGTTAACCCCAGATGTAACTAAAGTTCTGGGTGAAGTTCGCGCGAGCGAGGTTATTTCTCCCCCAGATCCAGAGTTTGAGTTTATGAAGCAGGCTGCGAGATTAAAAATTGGGGTTATTGGTGTTCCTCAAGGTCGCAATCAGGAGGAGTTCTTTAGGCTTTTAGAATCAATGTATATGTCGCGGTTTGTAACTGTGATCGGCTTAAGCAAAGACGCTATGGGTTTATTGTGGGATGCACCGGATGTCAAGGTTCAGGATGAGATGAAACTGCTTTTATCCCGACTTTATGTTTTGAGGTATATGTTAGCCCAAGACCTAACAGCAAAGCCGGTTCATATTTTGGGGTTAGTGAATCCAGAAGTCGAGTTGCCTTTTTTCCGTGGGATTAGCGAGTACAGTCCACTTCATATTAGGAGTGTTAGCACGTCATATCCTTTTACTGGTGCGGACCTGAGTCCTGCCCAGTTGAGACGTGTGTTGGGCACGCTTCTGCATTTGGTGGAGACTTACACTTAAGGAGGTATTCAGTGCCGGTAGTAGTTAAGAAGGTGAGGAAAGGGCTATACCATCTGATAGAGTCATCGACCGGAAAAAAGGTTGCGGAGAGCCATGATGGACGCAGCGCGCGGATTTCGGCTGCGATTAGGAACAAACATTGGCTTGAGTCCCACTTAGTTACTTTTCAGGGGCGGAAAGGTATTTGGATTACGTTGAAGTCGGGAAAGAGGGTGTTCATTCCTCTAGAGAAGGTTAAGCAGTACTTTCGTAAACGGGGGTGGCTTATATGACGCACTTAGGTCTAAAGTTGATCTTATTGAAACACTCTCTGGAGTGTATTATTGCGAAGGTTTATGAGGAGGGGTCTACGTATGTCTGCAAAGATCCGGTGCGTTTTATTCCTATTTCTCCTGTGCAGGCGCAGCTTATACCTATGACTCTTATAGGGGTGAAGGAAATTGTTTACGAACAGAAGGATTGTGTCTTAACCGCTCCACCAAAGGAGGTTGAGTCACGATATCTCCAAATCACAAGTGGACTTGTAGTCCCGACTCTTAAAATTCCTAGCGAGCTAAAGAAGCGCTAGTTAGGTGTGTAATTATTAAAGTGTCTCACAAGGTGGTATGCTATGAAGATCGTCGCATTGCCAGATGTCCATTTAGGTTTTAGGAGTGGTTCAAAGGTCGTTGATGGGATCAATTTGCGTGAGAATGACGTCTACCATGCTTTTGACAATATGATTGACATGACCGTCAAAGAGAGCCCGGATGCAGTTGTAGTTGTGGGTGATCTGTTTGACTCAACTCGACCGCCTGCTGCGGCTTATTGTGTGGCGCTGAAAGGGCTACGGAAGCTCCAGTGTCCTGTGATAGTGATTAGTGGGAACCACGACAAGCCCTTGCGCGATGCTTGGTCTCCGTTGAGTGTCTTATCAGTTTTACCACATGTGAAGTGTGTGGTTGATGGTCCTTCTACTATTTATGTGGAAGGTACCTCTTTCTACTGTGTTCCTTACACTACGACTCCCAAGTTTGAGGAAGCCGACTTTTTGGTGGCGCATTTAGAGGATAAGTCTGTTTCCCAGTTTAGGAACCGTGGGGTGGAGATTCCGTATGAAAAATATACCTTCTGTTTTCTAGGACACTTACATATGTACACGAAGTTGAGTGAAAATGCTTGTTATGTAGGGGCTGTGGAGCGCTTTTCGTTTAATCAGGAAGGCTTCCCTTGTGGGTATTTGGTTTACGATAAGGGAGGTACACGCTTTGTTGAAACCCCAGCGAGGCCATATATCACTTTGACCGGTCCACCACAGTCGCTAGACTCTCTGCAAGGCGCTATTGTTCGGTGTAGAACCTCTAGTGCTGACGTAAGTTGGGTCGAGGAGCTTCGACGTAGTGGGGTTCCGCTCCAAGTTACAGTTGAGTTGTCAACTCAAGAGCCTACTAATATACCGGAGCTGACTGTTGTTAAACCACTACTAGAATCGTTTAACGAGTTTTGTGAGATGAAAGGAGTTCCTCGTAAGTTAAGGAGTCTTTGTATTGATGTTTTGAAACAAAACATGGAGTAAGTGATGTTTTTGATTGAGTCAGTTACACTAACCAACTTTAAGTGTTATTCACAATCGAAGTACGAGTTCAACCCTGGGTTCAATTTAGTAGTGCTGCCAAATGGGGGTGGTAAGACGACACTGGTTGAGGGTGTTGCTTACACGCTCGCAGGATCTGGAGCAGTTCCAGGGACAGTGGGTGATTATGTGCGTGAGGGTTCTTTGGGATCCAGCTATGTTACGATGAAGGCTCGATTAGGTCAAAAGCAGCTTGTTATAAAAAGGGGGCTTAGCCCGCGGAACTCGTCGCTGAAGTGGGGCAGCACGTCAATGACGAAAGTAGCAGAGATTCACCGGTTTGTGAAGGATCATATTATGCCACCTCAGTTGGTTCGGACAACTATCTGCTGCTTCCAAAGGGAGGCTGCTTTAATCGCACGGGCAGATATGAATACACGACGTAAGTTTATCATGTCTCTACTTCGACTGGACGTTATTGAGAGGGCCTTGAAGTCGCTTTCATCGCCAGCGTCTTATTCATCGTCCTTACGTGTGCTAGAGGATCAGATAGAGGACTGTCAGAAGGATCTACAAAAACTTGAGGAGATTGATGACTCTCTTGAGCCTGTACTGCGTAGGCAAATGGAGCTCTTACGGTTGAAGAAAGCTTACGATCCAGCCGCGGCGCGGAGACGTGCCCAGCTACAAGAACAGTTGAGCATGCTCCGTACATTGTATCAACTACAGCAGATGGCTTCGAACGTTGATTCGTCTCACTGTCCTCTGTGTGGTTCTACTACTTACTCACGGAATCATGTTATAGAGCGTGCAAATGAAACTTACCAACAGATGTTGAGTCTTGACGCCGAGTTGAAAAGCCTCCCACCTACTTATACTGTTTCACCCGAAGCGTTTTCAGATTTGATCCCTGATCTTGGGGAGGACGCATGTCAACAGTACTTGGATTTGATAACACAAAAGCGGGTTAAGAAGCATACCCTTGAGAACTTAAAGGAGACTATCGAGAGAGCTCGAAGTACACAAACGACCCAGCAAGCACGGAAGGTGTTGAGGGACTTTTTGGTGTGGATGTCTACCCCCCTGATTAATTTCTTGTCTGTGTACACCACAAACATTTTGAAGACCGGTATGTTTGACTCGTTTGAGCTGAATGAAGCCTTCAACATCAAAGTGGACGGAAAGGACTTCAATTTGCTTTCGACGGGACAGCAGGACTATGTCGCAACAGCGTTTCGAGTCACAGTTTCGTATCTTCTCTCGCTGCTTTATGGTTGCCCACGCACACCACTACTGTTAGATTCAGTTGGGGATTCTCTGGATGAAGTACATTATAGCGCGTTGATGGACTACTTGTCAGGAGGGGCAACAAGACTCTTCTCTCAGGTAATCGTGACTTCACACAGGAGCGCTTAGTGGAGTTGCCTGTCCTGAGTTTTAAGAAGTGTTTTATGTTCAGGCGGGAATTTCCTTCGAAGTGTAATGGTGTGTTCCGGTTTGACGAGGTGTGTACTCATTGCGACTACTTCTTGGAGTGCATGCTTTTGAGAATCGCTGAGTTTGGGTGCGCAGGGAGACCCCGGACGCTGTTGAAAGATGTGCTGCATACAGCGTTTTTATTCCATAAGAAGGTACCACCACGTATGGCTTCGTATTTAGCGCGGGATATTGAGCCCTTTGCAGCCCAGCGCAGTCCTAAACTGAAGTACGCGGTTAAAAAGCAGATCAAGACTGCTTACGCTTTCCGGCTGTATGGGGACTTTATGCGAGGCTGGAAAGTACGGATACTGAAGCTGAAAGACAAATGTCATTTTTACTCATGTGTTGAGAGTCCTAAAATGTATGTTGATTGGATGACAGGTGACCAAGTGCTACGGGTAGGTCTCACTGCGCGTGCGATTGTGGACCGCTTGGTGAGAGAGCCTGTGACGTTTTTGTCTTACGAAGCGGCTGGGTGGTGTGCCTACCAAATTTCACAGATAGTTAAGCTACGGCGGGTTGCTTTTGCGTGGATACCCCACCCAAAAGGGGGTGCGGTTAGGCGTGCTATGAAGCACTTTATTTCTAATCAGACAAAGGATATGCAACTACCGTTCCAAGGGTTTCCTTATGTATCCAGAAAGGTAATTCTTTGTTTGCAAGTTGAGTCTGATAAGGACTGCTTGGAGTGGTTACAATGGATTGAGAAGTTCAGGTGCAGGGTTGTGTTTGTGTTTGCAGCGTTTAGACAGTTTCGTCATTTTATATTGTCTCAATGTGTTATGTTCCCTATCGGATTCCATGTGGCTGAAAACACTCATTATCCTTATTTAGCAGTGTTTGACGTGTTTAATGTTAGTAAGTTACGACAGACTAATGAAGATTGAAAAATATGGAATTTGCGCGAAAGGGAAGCTAACTCAGGATCTGATGAGTAAGGTGACGTTTCTAGTCCCTTCTATGCGTATCGTATACCATCCGTCAAAGGGACGCGTCCCGGAATGGCACCAAGAGCGAAAAGTGTTCTTGTTTGGTGACGAGTTCCCTAGTGGGTTCCTAACTACCATGAAATCCGTAGAGGTTGTGGATTTAACGAAACCCGTTACCCCGAAGGAATGTGCAATAGAATCGCTCATGCCCTTTCAACAGCGTGTAGTTGAAGAAGCGGTTCGATATCAATCGGCTCTTATTGTGAGCGCTACTAGTACAGGCAAAACATACATGATAGCAGGGTTGTGTTCTGTGTTCCGGGATTATAAAGTGTTATGTGTGTCTCACCGCGAGCGGATTGTAGTACAAACCTACAACAAACTTAAAGAATGGTTTTCAGGTGTTGGAATATGTACAGGTCAGAAGAAAAGAAGGGGTCGAATTATAGTTTCTACTTTCCAGAGCCTCCCTGCTTCTCGATATGATGTGGTTCTGGTTGATGAGGCACACCATGTAGCGGCGCCTTCTTACCTACGTAAGTTGCTCAGCACAAGAGCGTCTCGGTGGTATGGGTTCACGGGTACTCCAACAGGACGGTCGGATCGGTTGGATAAAGTGATTAAACTTGTTTTCATGAACAACGTGGTTAACGCCGCATCTTACCGTGAGGGGATGAAGATTAAGCTGGTTTGTCCTGTTGATTTTTGTATGATCAAGTATGTGGGGAGGTACACGATACCTGGGTCTAAAGAGAAAGATATAGGTTGGATTTATAAGAAGCGCCTTATGACCGATCCGCAACGTAACGATCTGTTGGAGATGTTAATAACAGAGCTTGGTTCGCGAGGCGTTATAGTGGTTTTCTTGGGCCGAGTTGAACATGCTGATCTAATGTGTAAGAGAATACCTGGATCGTTCGTGGTTGATTATCGAACTCCTACTAAAGTGAGGGAGCAGGTCAGTAAGTTAACTCAAGGAGTAATCTTCACTTCAAAGCTGCTTGAGGAAGGGATTGATAACAAACACATACGGGTTATTATAAACAGCGCGCCAGTCCGTTCTTGTATTAGCGTCCTGCAGCGGTTAGGTCGGGGTATACGGTATCAAGAAGGGAAGAGGCTGTTGTTTTGTGATATATGGGATCAACATCCCTCAGTGTTGAAGTCTCAAGGTAAGAGTAGGTATGATATTTACGTTTCAACAGGTTTAGGTGAGGTTTGTGTCGTTTGATCAGTTTGTGTTAGCGTTTGTGTTTGCGATGCGCAAGGAATATCCAGGTTTCAGGATTTATCTAACCCCACAGCGGGTAAAGACGCTGCTTAGAGCGTATACTAGCTTCCTTAGATTAGCGCCGTATCCTAGCATGGCTAGTATTTACTTTGACTATGTGTTGAGTAACTACCCGTACAGTTCTGTGGACCTGATTTTGAGAGCAATCGCACGGAAGAAGACGATTAAGGAGTTCCTTCAATGGGCTGACAGCCATTCGGAGGAGAAGAGTCGATGGATGACATAGGAGTGTTACTGTACTTCGCTACGTACTTAGATTGGGACTTGCTAGCGAAGACGAAGAAAGAGGATTTTGACCTCGCGATTACTCAACTGCTGTTTGATTTGGTTGCAAAGTACGAAACGAGGTACAAAACGCTACCACGGCCTGACTTTCTTGTAGATGAGTTGAAGTCTAACCTGCGAGGTAGACTAACATCGGTGGAGTCTAGTTATGTGGTTCAGTTTTTTGAGCGCTGGATGGAACAATCTTACAGCCCTGAAGACCAGCCCTATCTTGCTGATAAAGTGGTTCAGTGGCTGAAGAGAAAGAGAGTGACAAGGCTTATCCGACAAGCTGACTCATTACTAAAACGTGGTGATGTTGATAAGATATCAGATATAGCTAAAGGTATCTCTTATATCGACCGACAGTCTGCACCAATAGTCAATCATACAAGCGCTTTACGAGAACGTATGGAAGCTTGGAAGCGCGCTTACACTAAGGCGGGCGTTCCTTCTCCTCTCGCACTTGGCCAGTTTACTTTTCTTCTGCCCGGAGAAGTAGGAGCTATTTGTGCTCCACCTAAGATAGGGAAGACGTTCTTCCTGATTTGGATGGGTTCCTACGCAGTTGTTAACGCTCAAGCGCGCGTGCTTCATTTTACTCTTGAGATGTCCGCAATGGAGGTAGGAATTAGATACGATTTAACTTTTGCTAATCAGTTTGGGATGAAATCGATATGTGTTAGTGACTATGGAATGAAGTATCAAGAGATCGAACCGATCGTCTCGTCGTTCTTACAACCACCGGCGGTTCTGCTGCAGGTTGATGTGTCCTCTTACGCAGCGACTCCAACACTTCTTGAGTCAAAGTTCGATCAAGCATGCTCGACTTTGGGCTCCAAACCAGATGTTGTTCTCTTAGACTATTTGAACCTAGTACACTCAGAACGTGTGAGGGACCAGTCTCATTTGTTCTCGGTCGGTGCTGATATAATTGAGTGGCTTCATTCGTTTGCTAAGGAAAACCAGGTTGCTGTTTGGACTGTTGCTCGCGCATCTCGGGAAGGGATCAGGGCTCAGGAAACAGTTGGGGCTAGATTAAAGGGTTCGGACATAGGGCAGAGTTACGCGTTTTTGTATGGGTTGGATCACGTTGTAGTACTTTCAGATGTTACGAGAGGAGACGCAGCTAGTAATAGATCGAGCACGATCCTGGATGTGTCTTTGGTTTACTCGCGGCGGTGTCCGCCGTTCTATGGGCTTAAGGTAGAGATTGACTATCCTTATTCTAGGTTCTTTGTTCCACCACGGGCACGTAGGTACGTAGAAGGTGCTTTAAATAACCCTTATAAAGACCTACAAGGTGTTATCCCTTTTCAAAAAGATGAGTGAAACTAGATATAACTGTCCTTTCTGTACGTTAATAGGGAAGCCCCCAGATACAAAGGGGCATTTGTACGTTAATTGGCCGAAGGGGGTTTATCATTGCTTTCGTTGTGGAGCAAAAG
>Ga0180298_1000117_pt1 | contig 16530 bp, 13 predicted proteins | sample GuaBasSediGuay13_FD_121800 | JGI IMG/M metagenome (GOLD analysis project Ga0180298, IMG submission 121800) | Subseafloor sediment microbial communities from Guaymas Basin, Gulf of California, Mexico - Guay13, Core 4488-10 , 4-6 cm | ecosystem: Environmental > Aquatic > Marine > Hydrothermal...
AGTATAAGTTGCCCAAGTTGCCCAAGTTGCCCAAAACAAAAAATGAACTTTTGAACCATTGAACAAAACTATAAAAATGAACAGCTACTGTTCACGCCAGTTTTGAGTTTTACTGATATTAACTCCTATATATGGTTTTTATCAAGCCGCTACCGCTATTTCAGCTTCTTGGGCCCTTGAATAGTATTTAGCAATATCTTCTTCACTGACTCGCGTTAAGGCATCTTTTGGCAAAATAGACAATAATTCCCAAGATAAATCAAGCGTTTCTAAAATGCTACGCTCACTGCTTTCGCCTTGTCCAACAAAGCGTTTTTCAAACGCTTCTGCAAAATCAAGGTAACTCCGATCCTGTTCTGACAATTCTTCTGCGCCAATAATGGAAGCCAGATTACGCGCATCTAATGCGCGGGTGTAGGCGGCATAAATTTGGTTGGCAATACGGCCATGATCGGCTCGCGTATGATCTTTGCCTATACCGTCTTTCATTAACCGTGATAAGGATGGCGGCACATTAACGGGTGGATAAACCCCTTGGTTGTGCAGTTCACGGCTGAGAACGATTTGCCCTTCTGTGATATAGCCGGTTAAATCAGGAATCGGGTGAGTAATGTCATCACTTGGCATACTCACTACGGGTATCATGGTGATAGAACCATGTCGGTTTTTGATTCGCCCTGCACGTTCATAGATTTCGGCTAGATCAGAATATAAATAGCCCGGATAACCTTTACGGGCCGGCACGTCACCCTTGGCCGTCGCGACTTCCCGTAAAGCTTCTGCATAATGTGTCATATCAGTGATCACAACGAGTACATGCAGATCAAGATCATAAGCGAGATATTCGGCAGCCGTGAGCGCAGTACGCGGTAGAATCAGTCGCTCCATTGGGGGATCATCTGCGTGATTGATGAACATGACGACATTGTTCAGTACGCCACTGGATTCAAATTCTTCTTCAAAAAAACGCGCATCGGCATAAGAAACCCCCATGGCGGCAAACACGACAGCGAATTGTGATTCTTGTCCGGGTAATTTGGCTTGACGGACAATTTGCGCGGCTAGGCGATTATGCGGTAAACCGGAACCGGAAAAAATGGGCAATTTTTGCCCACGCACTAACGAATTTAATCCATCTATAGTGGAAATACCGGTTTGAATAAATTCACTGGGATAAGCACGCGCTGCGGGATTGACTGAGGAACCGTTGACATTGCGTTTTAAGTTAGAAATCAGTGGCGGACGACCATCACGCGCTTGCCCAATGCCATTAAATATTCGCCCCAATATATCTGGGGAGAGTGGCAATTCAAAGGGTTCTTCTAAGAAACGTACCCAAGTATTGTCTATATCCAGATCGCTAGTGCCTTCAAAAACTTGCACGAGTACCATTTCTTTAGTCGTTTGTATGACTTGTCCATTACGCTTACGCCCTGTGTGATCACGCACTAGCACTCGATCACCTAGTGCTACATTTGGAATGCCACGTAAAAATAATAACGCATCGCGCACTGCCGAAGCCATACGATATTCTTTTTCTTTCATCACTTTTCCTCTGTTTGTTCAGGCAAGCCGTGACGACGCCAAGCAATCATACCGCCTGCCAATTGAGTCACGTTTTGAAATCCATAACGGCGCAACAGTCTCACTGCCGGAATACTACGATGAGCACTGAGACAAATCGCTATAACCGGTTGCTCTTTATCGAATGTCAGCGTATCCATTTTTGAACGTAATACGGTTATAGGGAGACTGACTGCTCCCGGCAAATGTCCCTTTTGCCATTCTTTGTGAGTACGGACATCAAGCAATTGAGGACATAATGCTGGGTTTTGCAGCTTTTCTGCAAGTTCACTTGGCAAGATTTCGGGTACCGAGCCAAATGGTAACCACCAAAAAATTTTCTTTGAAAATGATTCTGAAGAGGAAGGGGTTTTAATCATGATTTTTAATTTGATCTGAATGGTGGGCAAACGGGCGGTAAGATTCTGGTACCATTTTTAATTCAATGGCGCCCGTTTACCCACCCTACATTGAATGGTGTGCAAGTGGGTAGATTCTGGTACCCTATCCCACCCTACGAGATATTGGCAACAAAGATAATCAAAACCTTAATCCGATTTTGAAGCCATATTGCCTGACTTCACCTAAAAACGTCACTTCTCCATTGATAACCAACAGTGGAAACGGTGAAAATTGTACACCCGCAATGCCCCGGTAATCGGTTTCATTGACTTCATCTAGTTCTACCAGACTGGTATTTTCACTGCCTCTCACTCTGGTAATGGAGGCTCCCGCATAAGGCGTTAACATCAAAAATCCCTTGCTAATCAACAGATCAAGCGATTGTGTGTTCAGATCAATATCATCAACGCCAGACAATTGACTGTAACTGCCTCTGATACTCAGTGCTGGGGTTAATATCCCGCCATCAAGTAGGGCATATTTGGCCTCAATGCCCCACAAATCAATATTGGTATCCGGCACGTTCACATACATCGCCCCCACGTCGAGCCCAAAGGGCAAACCTTTTTGAACATGGATCCGAGGAACGGGAAGCTGGGAAAATGGATCATTGTCATCAACCAGTATCTCCCAGTATCGCTTACCGTCGCTGATATCGGTTGTCACGACTTCAAGGGAGATATCAAATCCAGTCATACCCAAAGTCTCTGCCGGGGCCATCGGATTGAACAACAGAGATGCGCCAAATTCCTTGACAAAGTCCTTAAAATCTTCCTGTGAAATCAGATCCGTAAATTCAATATCTTTTGCAGCGCCCAAACTGGCGAACGCTGATAAGCATAAGATTAATAATAGCTTTTTCATCATCTTACCTTTGTGGTTGTGTTTAAAATCATGATGAGCCATTTAACTCATAAACAGACTGATGCGACTGCTTTTAATTTTTAGCTGTCAACTCGCGGTACAGGTTCAGTTCAATGCACGATTAAGTGATGATGTGCTGAGCATCCAGTCATATCAACCACTTGATTCAAATGAGTCCTATCATTATAACTGATTGATATTTAATGGATTTACAGAGAACTGAACCCGTGCTACGCCAACAGATTGTAAAAAGAATTCAAGGAGAAAAACGATTTTTTGGAAACCAATTATAAATTGGCAATTAACCGAGAATTAAAAATGGTAAAATTAAACAAGGAAATTAACCAATTGTTGCTAGCAGCAAGTAAAGAACCATATTATCAGATTGTGTAGTGATCTAGATTGATCTTGAAGATGATTAATAATTAATCAGCGTAAATCATGACAATCAGTGCAATCAGCGTTCTATCACATTTTTAGATTTGTTCAAACCCTCATTTTCTGTTTAACATCTTATTGATCACTACATATCTTATCAGATTGCATCAAAATAATGGTTAATGATTAATTATTAAGGGTTAATTATTATAATAATTAACGATTAGCGGCAATGAAAATAGTTTACCATTAACCAGTAACCATTAACCATTAACCATTAACCATTAAGAACCGTGAAAATACAAACCAAAATCTCCAGTGTCATTTTTACCCTTATTTTAACCACTGGTATCGTAACCATTGTAAGCATCGCTTTTGTTTCTAAACAATTGATTGAGGCAGACATCTATGCTCATTTAGAAAACATTGCGATTTCAAGAGCAAGTCATGTCGAAACACTTTTTGTTGAACATCAAGATGTTGTAGAAATACTTGCAACAGAATCAACCTTTGTAGAGGCTGCAACGAACCCAAATAGCCAACCGGTTGCACTGCTCCAAAAACGGATAAAGCACCTCGCTCAAATCGATGATCATATTTCTCGCATCAGAGTGTTGGATAAAAATGGAGATGTGCTAGTCTCCACTCATTCACACCTTGGCATTGATGCTGCAGGTAATGCCGAGATATTCGCGCATGGCAAAGAGGGTATTTATATCCGAGATATTCATACCTCTACAATGACTGGGACTAAAGTGTTTAGTATCTCCACACCAATTATAGTGAAGGATGAATTTGTTGGGATTGTGATTGCCAATATAGAAGTCGAAAATCGCTTGTACCAAATCACAACCAATCGTACCGATTTAGGCAATACTGGCGAGATATACCTCATCAATAAAGCCGGGTATATGATTACGCCCTCACGGTTTCTGGATGATACATTTCTAAAACAGAAAGTTAATTCGCAGGAGGCCAGAGAATGGCTTGAACTGTCAGAAGAAGAACAGAAAGCTGAACATGCTGAAATGGATATTTACGAAAATTATCGTGGTGAATTAGTGATTGGGACACACCGTACTATTAAAGGTATGGATTGGTGTTTATTGGCCGAAATAGAAATAGAAGAGGCTTTTGCACCGGTAAATAGACTGCTGCAAGTAATAAGCATATTTTTTATAATGTTATTAGGTGTGAGTAGCCTACTTGCTTTTTTCACGGCTAAAAACATAACTCGCCCCATTATAAAATTACAGCGTCGAGCCAAAGAAATAGAAAACGGCAATTGGGATTATCAAGTGACTGTTGACACACAAGATGAAATTGGGCAATTCTCAAAGGCTTTCGATAGCATGACGACACGGCTTAAAAATGCCCAAGATGAATTGTTGAGCTATCAAGATAAGTTGGAAATACAAGTCGCTGACAGAACAACTGAATTATCCCAACGCATTAAGGAAATTGAGCGGCAAAAAATAGGCATGCAGAATTTGGCTTTATATTTAGAAGCCAGCCAGCAACGCTATGAAAGTTTAGTTAATTCTATTGATGGCGTGGTGTGGGAAGCTGATGCCAAAACTTTTCAATTTCAATTTGTCAATCAACATGCCCAACGCATTTTGGGCTACCCAGTGGAAGATTGGTTAAATCAACCCACATTTTGGGCCGATCATATTCACCCCGATGATCGGGAGTGGGCAACGACTTATTGTGTGAATGCGACTAAAAATAAGCAGGATCACAATTTTGAATATCGCATGATAACGGCAGATAACCGGACTATTTGGTTAAAAGATTTGGTAACCGTTGTGGTTGAAAACGATCAAGCCGTGAAACTTTATGGTGTGATGTTTGATATTACTGAAAGTAAGCGGATGGAGATCGCATTGCAAACCCTTTCCGAAAAATTAGAAGTTAGGGTGAAGGAACGAACCGCAGAACTTAACCAAGAAATTCTTGAGCGTCAGCAAATAGAAATCGCTTTGCGAGAAAGCGAAGAAAAATACCGGCGTATCTTTGAAACCGTTGCCATTTCAATTGTGATGACCGACAATAATGGACAAATCGTTGATATTAATCCTTATCATATCAATCACATTGGTAAGGGACAACTCTCCAAAGAAGTTTATTTAAAGTACAATATTTTAGAGCATCCAAGTATTGTTGATGCCGGCCTTTCCGATACTTACCAAAAAGTGTTTAAAGGTGAAGAGCAAGCTAAAACGGATATTTTTTTCCATAGTAGAAGTGGGGATATGACGGGCTATTTCAACATAAGAGGAGTCCCTATTTTCCATAATGGTAAAGTGATGGGGGCGGTGTTTGTGCATGAAGATATCACCGAACGCAAATTGGCGGAAGATGAATTAAAACAATACCGCGATAATCTTGAAGAATTGGTGAAAGGACGTACCCTAGAACTCAATCAAGCCAATGAACAGCTTCAGGCTGAAATTACTGAACGTAAACAAGCTGAAATTGCGTTACAGGAAAGTGAAGAGCGATTTAGGGCCATTTTGGATAACAGTACAACCGTTATTTTCCTCAAAGATATAAAAGGACGTTATCTTTTTATTAATAAACGTTATGGAGATTTGTTCCATATTTCAAATGCGGAAATTAATGGCAAGACAGACTATGCCGTTTTTCCGGAAGAAAATGCAAAAGCCTTTGTTGCCAATGACCAAAAAGTCATTCAAAGTAAGTCCCTACTCAAAATGGAAGAACTTGTACCGCACAGTGACGGATTCCACACTTATATTTCAATTAAATTCCCGTTATATGATGCTAAAGGTGATATTTATGCGGTTTGTGGTATGGCAACTGACATTACTGAACGCATACAAGCTGAAAAAGCACTTCGTAAAAGTGAAGAGCAATTTCGCAAACTGTTTGAAGAGGGGCCCATTGGAATGGTCATTGCCACTGCTGATCTTCGTTTTGCCGAGGCTAACACGGCTTTCTGTCAAATGTTAGGCTATACAAAACAGGAATTGATTGGGCGTGCAATTGCCGACGTTTCCGATCCAAAAGACATGGAAGCAAATCAAGAAGTAATAGCGCAAGCTTTGAGCGGTGAAATATCATATTACCAGATGGAAAAACGTTACAGAAGAAAAAACGGGGAATTAGTTTTGGGAAATTTAGCCGTTTCATTTTTTCACAATGACGAAGGAGAGATTACACATTTTCTCGGCAAAGTTGAAGATATCACGGAACGCAAACAAGCAGAAGAAAAATTATTTGAAAGTGAAACGATGCTGTTACACGCTCAAAAAATCGCACATCTTGGTAACTGGGAATGGGAGATCAACAGCGAACGACAAACCTGGTCTGAAGAAAATTATCGTATTTTAGGTTATGAACCTTATACGATTGAGGCTTCTTTTGATAACTTTATGATTCGGATTCATCCAGACGATAGGATACTGATTAGCAATTCTACTGAAGCATTATTAAATAAAAAAACGCAACAAGACAATAATGAATATCGTGTTATTCTACCGGATGGGAATGAACGTGTGATACAAACCACCGCAACCTGTTATTATGATGAAAAGGGACAACCTATCAAACTGGCCGGTACAATACTTGATATCACAGAGCACAAACGAATCGAACTGGCCTTGCAACAAGCCAAAGAAGAAGCCGATTCTGCTAATCGTGCTAAAAGTGAATTTCTCGCTAATATGAGCCATGAAATCCGCACGCCCATGAATGCCGTAATTGGTTTCAGCGATATACTCGCTTCCAAAATCACTGATAAGCAACATAAGACTTATCTCAATTCCATTCAAACGGCGGGTAAAAGCCTCTTGACTTTAATTAATGACATACTTGATTTGTCCAAGATTGAGGCGGGGCGCTTAGAAATTCAGTATGAGCCAGTACACCCACTGATTATTCTCACCGAATTACAACATATTTTCAGTCTCAAGATGGCTGAAAAAAATCTTGAATTGATAATGGAAATTGATGAAAGCTTACCAAAGGCTTTATTATTAGATGAGACTCGTTTGCGGCAGGTATTGTTTAATTTGATTGGTAATGCGATTAAATTTACTGAGAGTGGCTATATTAAACTCTGTGCCAATAAAATAGAGACAGAGGATGATCACAGCAAACTAGATTTAATCCTAGCGGTGGAAGATAGTGGTATTGGTATTCCTGCCGATCAACAGGCCCTTATTTTTGAATCGTTCCGCCAACAAGAGGGGCAAAGTACTCGTCAATACGGTGGAACGGGCTTAGGGCTTGCTATCACAAAACGGTTAGTCGAAATGATGAATGGTCAAATTCCGTTGAGAGCAACCCCGGCAAAGGCAGTCGTTTTGAAATTACCCTGCATGAAGTTAAAGTCAGTGTTACCCGGCCTTTTGTCAGGATCGATAACCCTTTTGACTTCAACACGATTACCTTTGAAAAAGTGCGAGTATTGGTAGTGGATGATATTGAATCTAACCGCGATTTGATTAAAGAATACTTGTCACCCGTCAATTTAGAGGTTATCAGTGCTGAAAATGGACAAGAGGCGTTGCTGTTTGCCGAAGAATATCATCCCGCTCTGATTTTAATGGATTTAAGGATGCCAGAAATGAATGGTTATGAAGCCACCGAGCATTTAAGAGACAATCCAAACACGGCCGATATTCCGATTATTGCGCTAACCGCCTCTGTTGCCTTGAACGAAAAAGCCAAGATTGAAGCGCACGGTTTTGATGGTTATTTATCCAAACCAGTCAATATTTCTAACTTACTGAGAGAATTATCCCACTATCTCAAATCTACCAAAAAAGCTGTCGCCGATGTTCCCCAAGTTGCGACAGTTGATAGCACATTGAATCTTTCAGAGATTGCAGAACTGAAAGAATTGAGAAACCAGTTTAAACAAGAAGTGATACCGCTTTGGGAAGAGGCCAAAATTATGATGGAAATGGATGTCGTTGCTGAATTAGCCGAAAAGATGATTGAATTAGGGAAAGAATATCATATCCCGATTTTCATCCGTTATGGTGAACCGCTGCTAGAAAGCACCCAAACTTTTGAGATAACCTCTATTCAAAATGCACTTGAAGCATTTCCGGTTTTGGTAAAGCCGTTAATTAATGGTTAATGGTTAATGGTTAATGTTGTACTCCAATAACGCCGATGCAAAATAACAGGCATTCCAATAACGCCGATGCAAAATAACAGGCATTCCAATAACGCCGATGAGGCCCTCATGCTTGCCACTTTACCTTTACTCAAAAACACGCATTTTCCCTCTATCACACGTCATACCTTAGATACTTTACAAGTCAATCTGGGTTATGTGTGTAATCAACAGTGTCTCCATTGCCATGTCAATGCTGGCCCAAATCGTACTGAAATCATGGCGCGTGACATTTGTGAACAAGTGTTAACTTATTTACGGGCGACACCTTCTATTCAATCCTTGGATATCACCGGTGGCGCACCAGAATTAAATCCCCATTTTCGCTATTTAGTTGAAATGGCACGACAATTGGGTATACATGTCATTGATCGATGTAATTTGACTGTTTTATTGGTTCCAGGCCAAGAAGAATTGGCAGAATTTTTTGCAAAACAAGCGGTTGAAATTGTTGCCTCTTTACCTTGTTATTTGGCAGAAAATGTCAATAGGCAACGCGGTAAAGGCGTATTTCAAAATAGTATTGCCGGTTTGCGTAAGCTGAATGCTTTGGGTTATGGACAACAAAACTCGGGGTTGTTATTAAATCTCGTGTTTAATCCCCAAGGGCCGGATTTACCGGCACCACAAGCGGCTTTAGAAGCCGATTATAAACAGTTTTTAGAACAACAGCACGGGATTGTATTTAATCAGTTGTACACGATTTGCAATATGCCAATACAGCGATTTGGTAGCCAGTTGATTTCTAAGGGAGAATTTAAAAGTTATATGCAGTTATTACGTGATGCCTACCGTGAGGAAAATCTAGAAACGGTGATGTGCCGCAATTTAATCAGTATTGATTGGCAAGGGTATGTGTATGACTGCGATTTTAACCAAATGTTAGGATTACCTTTGCATCTGCAAAGTTCAAGACAGCGCCATATCTCGGAATTGCTTAAAGTTGATTTAAAAGGGAATCCGATTATTGTCGCTGATCATTGTTACGGCTGCACAGCAGGGCAAGGTAGTAGTTGTGGAGGCGCTTTATTTTGAACGGATTATTGTCCATTATTATTCCAACGTTGAATGAACAAGCGGTTATTGTTGACACATTGCAAGTGTTGCAACCGTTGCGTCAAGCAGGGCATCAAGTGATTGTCGTTGATGGGGGCAGCGTTGATAAAACGCGCAATTTAGCGGGCCCGTTAGCCGATAGCGTTTTATTGATGACAGAATCTGGGCGGGCGCGGCAAATGAATTTTGGTGCCCGATTTGCTCATCATGACATTTTGGTGTTTTTACACGCTGACACCTTTTTACCTGCCCAAGCTGATGAATTGATAATCAAAGCTTTAACAGAAACAGGGCGAAGATGGGGACGATTTAATGTGCGTTTATCGGGGCAAAAATGGCTATTGCGTGTGATTGAGCGTTTAATGAATTGGCGTTCCTGCTTCACAGGGATTGCCACTGGTGATCAAGCGATTTTTATGGAACGTCGTTTGTATCAACAAGTGCAAGGTTTTCCTGATATACCCTTAATGGAAGATATCGCCATGAGTCGCCAGTTGAAACAATCAAGTCAGCCTGTGTGCATTCGCACCGCAGCGATAACGTCTAGCCGCCGCTGGGAACAACGTGGTATTATTCGCACCATTTTGCTGATGTGGAGCTTGCGTTTGATCTATGCCTTAGGTGTGAGTCCACAGGTTTTGAAAAAATATTATTAAGTAGAGACGCGATGCTCACGTCTCTCAATTAGCGTCTCTTGATTAGCGTCTCTTGATTAGCGTCTCTCGATTAGCGTCTCTTGATTAGCGTCTCTTGATTAGCGTCTCTTGATTAGCGTCTCTTGATTCGCCTCTCTCGATTCGCGTCTTTCGATTCGCCTCTCTCGCGTCTCTCGATTCGCGTCTTTCAATGTAGAAACTCGATGTAGAGACTTGAGGCAGATACGCGAGGCAGAGACGCGATGCCTCGCGTCTCTACTGACGGAGATAAACAAATTAAGAAAAAAATCAATACACAAGGGTTGACTCCTTTTCAAAAAGGGAGGAGAGATTTGTTGGTGTTTGCCAAAGCACCTAGACTCGAACAGGTTAAAACCAGATTAATCAATCGCTTAAGCGAGCAAGGCGCAGCGGAATGGCATCAACAATTAGTCAATAATTTGTACAACTCATAACCATACAAAGACAAGGCAGACAGACATGACTGATTTACCATGTAATCTTTGTGGTATAAATGACTATACCATTTTATTTGGGCCAGGAGTTGCCCAAGTTAACCAGATTGTAAAATGTAATCACTGTGGTTTAATGTATGCGAATCCTAGAGCTCGCGATGTGGATCAAGTCATGATTAAAAACTATGATGCAAACTGGACGTTGCATCATAGTCAGCATCGGTTTGAAAAAGAATCGCTTCAGATTCGAGATTATCGAAAAACTCAAGCGTTTCTGAAGAAATCTTATCCTAATCGGGGTAAATTAATTGAGATCGGTAGTGGATTAGGTCATTTGCTGAACTTTTTTAAGCAAGATGGCTGGGATGTTATGGGTGTTGAACCGCTCATAGGCGGCTGCCAATTTTCTGAATCTGAGTTTGGGATAAAAGCCATTCCCAAAACAATAGAAGAAGCCGCACTTGATGAAAATTCAGTTGATGTGGTTTTAATGATGCATGTCATAGAACATGTATCCGACCCGTTTAGCACTTTTAAAGAAGTCTATCGCATACTCAAGCCAGGTGGTTTATTTCTCCTAGAAACCCCTCGATATGATACTTTGATGTTCAAGCTACTCGGTAAAAGGGAAAGGAGCTTAAGTTGCGATGGACATCTTTATTTTTTCACGACTCACACGCTCAAAAAAATGGCAACCAACGCCGCATTTACGGTGCAAAAAGTCGATTATGTAGGACGTTCACTCACGCTAGATAGACTGATGTGGAATGTTGGTGTCATCAGTAAAAGTGAGACTGTCAAACAAACCCTTAAGTGGATTTCCACTAAACTCCGTTTTAATAAAATTTGGCTCCACTTAAATGTGCGAGACATGCAGCGTATGTATTTAAAAAAACCAGTTTAGTTGCCCACCAATAATTAAATGTAGGGTGGGGTGGCAAAAAAAGTTTTGCGCGAAACGTGTTTTTGTTGCCCACTCATTAAAAAAATGTAGGGTGGGGTAGCAAAAAAAGTTTTGCGCGCAAAACTTTTGGCGCGAAACGTGTTTTTGTTGCCCACCATCGCTCATTAAAAAGTTTCATGATGGAATTTTTTGAACAAGGTGTCTACTTGTGGATAAAGATAAGTTTCAAAAAACGGATTGGGATTTATTGGTGTTTGCCAAAGCCCCCCAACTCGGTCAGGTTAAAACCAGATTAATCAATCACTTAGGCGAGCAAGGCGCGGCAGATTTACATCAACAATTAGTCAAGCATTGTTTGCAAAAATTCAGTAATGTGTTTTCTACCCAATTATGGTGCGCCCCTGATGAATCTCATCCGTTTTTCCAAACCTGTCATGCCGAGTTTGGTGTCAGTTTGCATCGTCAAATCGGAAGCGATTTGGGAGATCGTATGGCCTATGCCTTAGCCAGTAGTGCGCCTGCAGTGTTGATAGGCAGTGATTGTCCGAGCTTGACTGTTGAAACGATTTCTGAGGCTTTTGCCGCTTTACAGCACTATCCAGTTGTATTGGCTCCAGCTGAAGATGGAGGGTATGTATTGATAGGACTGCAGCAAGTGATACCCGAATTATTTATTGATATACCTTGGGGTAGTTCACAAGTGTTAGCGTTGACACGGGCACGTTTACAGGATTTAAAGCTACCTTGGCATCCATTGCCTACACAATGGGATATCGATAGGCCTGAGGATATGGAACGTTGGTATGAAACACGGAAAACAGTCGATTTTTTTCAACACAGAGAACACAGAGTACCACAGAGTGCCACAGAGAATAAGTTGTGTTCATTATGATCTATTACCTTAATTATGAGTGATCCAAAATCTTTTACCTCTTCTTTTACCCGCCAACAGAAGTTATTGAATTTACGGCAAGAATCTTGGCGCGTTTTTCAAATTATGGTGGAATTCGTTAAAGGCTTTAAGCAGTTATCGAATGTTAGGCAATCTGTCAGTTTATTTGGATCGGCCCGCTTTCCGGCCGATCATCCATACTGTCTCTTAGCAGAACAAATTGCTCGTGAATTATCCGATGCCGGCTATTCAGTTATGACGGGAGGGGGGCCGGGTATTATGGAAGCGGCTAATAAAGGGTGCTTTGCAGGGCAGTCACAGAGTATTGGCATCAATATCATCTTGGCACACGAACAAAGGGCTAATCAGTATCAAGATATCTCATTGAATTTTAAACATTTTTTTGTGCGTAAAGTCATGTTGGTTAAGTATGCGTCAGCTTACGTGATATTGCCAGGCGGATTTGGCACTTTAGATGAATTGTCTGAAATCCTCACCTTGGTGCAAACCAGTAAAACGCCAAAAGTCCCGATTATTTTAGTGCAAAAGGCATTTTGGCAAGGTTTACTCAATTGGTTTAAAGACAGGCTGTTAGCAGATAACACTATCAGCCCTGAAGATTTAAACTTAATAACAGTCGTTGATAAACCAAAAGAAGTGTTAGACACGATTTTGAATTACTACAAGAAACACAACTCTGAAGGGCAAAACGATAAGGGCTAATTTCTTTCATTTATGAACTCTCTGTTAGATACAGGGATCGTTGAATGGGATTGATTCAAATCACAGGGCACCCACGGATTTTCCCTACAAAACACAATAATTTGTAGAAACAATCCCTTGTGGTTGCCCTTGTGTGAAGCTTTCCCACTCAAGGCACCCAATGCCTGCTAATACGCCGGTAAAATAAAATAAAACAAACTACCTTTGCCTTTTGTACTTTCCACGCCTACCGAACCACCTAGTTTTTCCACAAGATGTTGTACCATTGACAAACCCAAACCATCCTCTTTGACTTGTAGTTGCTGAAGATCAAAAGGTTTAAATAGCCTCTCTTGTTCTACCGAAGTTATGCCTTCACCATTGTCGCGTACCCAAAAACGTACAAAGTCAGGAGGAAAAGGCGCGGCACCGAGTTCTAAATGGGGCGGCTTGCCACCATATTTTAAAGCATTACTGATGTAGTTGATCCAAATTTCTTCAAGCCAGAGTCTTACGCCTGGTACGCTTGGCCAAATTTCAGCTAACTTAATTTTAGCTTGATACTGTTGAATCATAGAAGCGAGGCGCTTCTCTATAACGGTGGTAACAATCTCATCTGTATCGAAAAGCGCAAATTTTGCAGGTTTGTCTTGAAATAATTCACCTAAAAAGAGCATGAAATTCATGACATTACCCGCTTGCTCTCCCATTGTTCTCATTTTTTGTAGCGTTTGTATAGATTCAGCATGGAGTAGTAGTGGCATCGTAGTGGAACTATTTTGCTCTAGCGAAGAGCAAAGCGTGAGCAGGCTATCTAAGGGCTGTTTTAAGTCGTTAGCAACAGTATGGACAAAGGTTTCAAGCTTTGTCTGGCAGTGTTTGAGTTCAGTCTGGTATCGCTTGAGTTCGGGAGAGTTATTGGCTTGCGACTTGATGGCCTGCTGTAATAACAGATGAGTTTTTTCCCGGGCCGCTTCTAGATTTTCGCGGCGGCTGATTTCAGTTTTCAACTCTTCTTGTTGTTTGTGAATCAAAAGGTGGGTATTGACACGCGCTAACAATTCTTCATACTGAACCGGTTTAGTGATGTAATCAGCGCCCCCTAATCGAAAACCTTTAACCTTGTTGTTCGTTTCTGTTAGTGCCGTCATAAAAATAATGGGAATGTCGTGCGTGGCATTATTGGCTTTCAAAATGCGGCAGACTTCAAAACCTCCTATCCCCAGTGGCATCACCACATCCAGTAGTATCAAATCTGGATGAACCTGTTCAGTTATTTGAATGCCTTCTTCACCGCTTGTTGCAGCCAATAGATTTAAACTTAAATCCTGTTGATTTTGGAGATATTGCAACAAAGTTTCCAAATTGATTTTGTCATCCTCGATAATAAGAATCGTATTTGACGAAGTTTTCTGCTTGTTCATGAGTTAATCAGTTTGATCATGATAATCAGCGTTCTATCTTTCAAAGGCCTCCTAACCTAAAAATGACTTTTGTGGCAAGGCAAAACCACCAAAAGATTATATGCTGATTGATTCTATAGTGGAAACATTCCATTTAAACCTGGTATGGAAGGTTGTCCATTGTAAATCAGTCATATTCATTCTATCCTTGATAAGGGTCATTTCTTTTTTATATATTATGGGTTATAATAATAAAAATTTTTGCCCATTTGTCCAACGAGCCTTATATTAGACTTGATGTGAAATAAACATCACTTTTAAATTCAAAGAGTGATTGTTAAACCATTATGATGAAATCTGACGTTCCTCTTTTAAGTGATACTGAGGGCACAGCTTCTGTTCGAGCGAAGCATAAGTATTTAAATAATTGAAATAAAATAAGATAGTGATTTCCACGCCAAAATTTTATAAAAAACGGGGGCAATTTTTTTAAACTCAAATGGAGATCACACACGGATCAACTTGAGTTTGTACTCCTATTTGTTTGAATATCTAGTTTGTTCGATAATCTCTTGCCCTTATAAATCATAAATATCAAGAATATCAATGTTTTGATAATTGATATGATTATTAATCTATTTAGCAGGTAGCATAAAATATCACTATTAGATAAACTGCATAATTTACTCAATCAAAATTTAACTTTTCGACATGTCTGTCTATACTCGCGTTGAGCACTCTCAATTAGAAGAATTTTTAACACATTATAATTTAGGCCATTTAGTCGCCTATCAAGGTATCAATGCTGGTATTGTCAATACGAATTATTTTGTGACAACCACTACCGGCAAATTTGTGTTGACGTTATTTGAACACTTGAATAATGATGAATTGCCCTATTTTCTTGAATTAATGGCTTATTTGGCAGAGCATGGTATGCCTACGGCTCACCCATTGGCAGATCAAAAAGGGCATTATTCACGTCAACTCAATGGTAAACCTGCCGCTTTGGTTGAATGTCTGTGTGGCAAAGATGTTGACATGCCCACTTTAGCACAATGTCGTGCGCTAGGTGAGTCACTGGGCCGTTTGCATACTGTCAGCCCTCATTTTCATCACGACAGGGCTAATGAACATGGCCCGCATTGGTGGAAAATTACCGCAGAGCGTGTATTGCCCTTTATGGAAAGGGATGAAGCAACGTTATTACAAGAGGAGTTACATTTTCAGGTCAGTTATCAAGATTTGGATTTACCGCGTGGCGTGATTCATGCCGATTTGTTCCGCGATAATGCTTTATTTGAAGGGGATAAATTGTGCGGTATTATTGATCTTTATTATGCCTGCAACGATGTTTTAATTTATGATTTGGCTATCACCCTCAATGATTGGTGTAGTTTGCCCGATGGGGATTTAGATGAACAACGTACACAAGCTATGTTTCAGGGTTACAGCGATAATCGAACACTGACACCTGTTGAATATCAAGTTTGGCCTGTGATGTTACGGGCTGCAGCACTACGGTTTTGGTTGTCGCGTTTAGAAGATTTCTACTTTCCACGTCCTGGGGAAATAACACAGATCAAAGATCCAACCGTATTTCGCCAGATTTTACAAGTGCATATTGATGCTGGAGAACAAAGAATTGTCTTGTTAGGACAAAATAACGAAACATATACTTAGAAGAGCAAACGACAAGGGCGAACACGCAAGGGGCAACCACAAGGGATTGCCCCTACGGGCGGTTCGTAGGGGCAATCCAGGGCGAATGCCCCTCTTCTTGGTTGTTTCTTTTAATTAAAATACCTGAAAATTTATGGTTCAGTACTTATATATAAAATGATTACGTTATTCTTAAAAAAGATTATGGCTGAAACAATACATTATGTACAAGCCAAAAATTTGTCCGTAAAGCTTATGCTTTTTGACAAAAGTGTGATTGAGGCTGATACGTTCATCGTTCAGGGAGAATATCTGTTATGCTAAGTACTGAAGCACAAATAAACAGATATTTTAGCGCAAAGGGCAACCACAAGGGATTGCCCCTACATGGCATTGCGTAGGGGCAATCCCTTGTGGTTGCCCCATTTCAAAATACACGAA
>Ga0180298_1000118_pt1 | contig 16490 bp, 16 predicted proteins | sample GuaBasSediGuay13_FD_121800 | JGI IMG/M metagenome (GOLD analysis project Ga0180298, IMG submission 121800) | Subseafloor sediment microbial communities from Guaymas Basin, Gulf of California, Mexico - Guay13, Core 4488-10 , 4-6 cm | ecosystem: Environmental > Aquatic > Marine > Hydrothermal...
CACTAAGTGAGATGGAACCTGTTATCACCGGTTTGATTCCCATCTTATCCTTCAGCTCGCTAACGTCTAGTCCAGGCGTGCCTTTATCACTATAAAGAGGCTTTCACCTTTATATGAAGGGGTGGCATTCATGTCCGTTTGGCAAAGTATACTGAAGCAGTCTGCAATTGGAGCGTTAGTGATCAACTCTTTCCTACCATTAATCACCCACTGATCCCCATTCTTCACGGCAGTCGTGTCCATGCGTGTGATGTCGCTTCCGTGCTCCGGCTCGGTAAACGCACCTGCCGATATCATCTCGCCCCCTGCACAGAGATGGAATATACTTTTCTTTTTGCTCATCCGTTCCATGCGCCAATATCAAATCAGGAAACACTAGAGTTCCAAACATTATGGCGATTCCGAGCCCAAGGGTCAGCTCTGCACGTTTCTTCTGTTACTGTGCAGTCTTCGAGGAGCCCATATCCTTGACCGCCATATTCCTCTGGAAACCTCATACTTGTAAACCCTAGCTTAGCAGCTTTCCGGTAAAGCGCCATTGGGTACTCCTCTTTTTTGTCGAACTCCGATGCTAACTCAGGCGTGAACTCCTTTTCGCAAAACTCTCTGACAGCTTTTTTGATTTCCTTCTGTTCATCGTTTAATTCAAACTGCAACTTTTTTCTCTCCGTTCAGACTTATGCCTTCTGTCCTTTCAACTCATAAATCTTCTCTTTCAGTTGAGGCACTATCTTGAATAAGTCGTCCACAACGCCGTAGTCTGCGAAGCTGAATATAGGTGCGTTCGGGTCCTTGTTTATGGCGATTATCAAGTCGGAATTCTTCATTCCTAACACGTGTTGGAAAGCTCCACTTATCCCAACGGCTAGGTAAAGCTTCGGCTTAACGGTCTTTCCAGAAGTGCCTACTTGACGGTCGCTTGGGAGCCATCCCTTGTCAATTATGGGACGGGAGCAGGCGAGGGCTCCTCCTAAGGCTTTAGCTAACTCCTCCATCATGGGCAAGTTTTTCTCGTCCTTTATTCCTCTTCCGATTCCTACGAGCACGTCCGCAGCCGTTATGTCAACCCCACCTGGTGGAGGTAGAACGTACTCTATGAAACGTTTCTCTGTTATCTCTTCAGTTAGTGGTGAGGCTATTTCTTTTATCTCTCCGTTCATGGATTCTGGTTTTTGAGGCTGAAACGTTGCGGGGCGAACCGTGGCTATGTAGCTTTCTGATTTGCGAACCACCGCTCTAACGTTCACTTTTCCACCGTACATTTGTCGTGTGACGAAGAAGGTTTCTTTTTCAAACGTTAGGTCTATGCAGTCTGTTGCCAAGGGTATGTTTAACGCTGTTGCTAGGCTTGGAGCCAATTCAACACCGTAAGATGTGTGTCCCATCATGGTTAGCAATGGTTTGTGCTCGTTGATTAGGTTGGCTAACACCTTTTGGTACGCCTCAGAGTTGAAGTTTTCCAGCTTCGTGTCTTCAACAACTAGGACTCTGTTTGCGTATTCTGAAAGCGTCTTCGTGTATTCTTTGACATCTTTTCCCAGAAGAACGGCGGTTAACTCCGTGTTTGTTTCTTCAGCTAGTTCTCTGCCCTTCGTCAGCATCTCAAAGGTTACGTCTCTGATTTGTCCTCGTCTGTGTTCCGTTAAGACAAAGATTTCCCTCATCTTCTCACACCAACCCCTTAGCCTTGATTATTTCAGCGATCTTCGCAGCGACTTCCTCTGGGCTTCCCTTAATGAATTCTGCTTGTTTCTCCACTGGTGGAATGAACAGTTTCTCGATTTTTATCCACGAGCCTGCCTCGCCTACATCGTTTTCAGTTAAACCTATATCCGCCAAACCTAGAACCTTTATCTCCTTCTTCATAGCCTTCCTTATCCCCATTATCGAGACATATCGCGGCTCGTTTATCCCCGTCTGCACGGTGAACAACGCGGGCAGTTTAACCTCAACCTTCTCCTCTAAGCCCCCCTCCAACTCACGGTTAACCTTAGCGACACCTTCACCTAACTCAATTTTCTTAATCATAGTTGCATGGGAAATTCCAAGCATTTCAGCAAGAACAGGTCCAACCACGGCGTATCCATCGTCACCAGCTTGCATTCCCGTCAAAATAATGTCGAAGTGCATGTCTTTGATTGCTCTGTGCAGAATCTTCGCCGTTGCGTATCCGTCGGATCCTTCAAAGGCTTTTCCGTCAACTCTTATCGCTTGGTCTGCTCCTCTTGCCAAGCACTTTCTTAGGGTGCTTTCAGCCTCTTCTGAACCAACCGTTATGGCTGTAACGGTGCCTCCGAACTTCTCTTTTATTCTCACAGCCTCTTCTAACGCGTAGTCGTCCCACTCGTTTATGTCGAAGACGAGTCCAGCCTTTTCTATGGATTTTCCGCTGGAGCCAATTTTTATTTCCGCTTCCGCTGTTTCCGGAACGTGTTTAACACAAACGATAACATCCAATTTTTCTCCCTCTTAAATGCCGAGTTCTTTAACGTTTTTATGTTTTCTGTCTATTTTCCTTCGATTTTCATATAATTTTTGCTGTGGACCTAGCATTTTCCTTTAAAATGAACCGAAAGACTACCTTTGCTCTGAAAAATATAAGGGGGTATCCGATTTAAGCCTTGAAGAAACCCTAAACTTGAAGTTTCTGCTTTATAACATCACGTTTCTCATCCGCTAACGGTCCGAACTTCTTGATTCTCTCCGTGAACCGCGTGAACAAGTCTGCAGCTTTTTTATAAACAGGCAGCGGCACGTAGCTGTAACGTACCCTCATGCTTTTTATTCCATACTCAGCCAAGAAACGTCCCATCTCAATCATCCTTTTCTTCGTAAACTCCTTGTCTATCTCCTCCTGTCCTTCGATCACAAGGATGCCGTCAGCCCCGTAGGCAAAAGCGTACAGCAGATGCTTCAAGCCTAAGATAGCCGTGGATGGAACAGCCACGATCCGAACGTTTTCTGGATAGTTGACTCGGTCTAACCCCAAAAAGTCCATGTCTGTGTATCCGACAACATTGTCAACAAAGGCGACTATTCTAACCTCATCAGGTGCTTTATCCGCAAGCACACCCCTCAACCTCGCGAATATCTGCTTCGTAGTTGAATTCTTGAATTCGATGGCTTCTCTCGGGCAAACTGGAACACAAGCACCGCAACCAGTACACATAAAGGGGTCCACCTTGGCTTTTCCCTCATGCATCGTTATCGCGTTCACAGGACACGTCTTAACGCAAACTTCACAGCCGTCGCAAAGCTCAGGAATCACATAGGCTTTTTCAGGGCTCGTCGTGATATATTCGCTTTTCAGGAATAGGGAAGCCTTAGCTGCTGCTCCTAGAGCGTCGGAAACCGTGTCGCGGACATCTTTAGGGCTTAAGGCGCATCCACACGCGAATATTCCTGTAACCAAGGAGTCAACGGGGTCAAGTTTCGGATGCTTCTCCTGTATAAAACCGTCTTCACCTAGGGCAACTTTCATTTTTGCGGCTAGTTCCTCGAGTCCTGACGGTGCAACCATTGGTGTAGCCAACGCAACCAAGTCGAACTCTTCCTCCATCACCTTGCCTGTCAAGGTGTCTTCAGCCGCGACGACGAGCTTGCCGTTCTTGTTCTTCCAGACCTCAGCCACCTTACCACGTATAAAAACAACTCCAGCCTCTTGATCCCTCCAGTAAAGCTCTTCGTATCCTTTACCCGTAGCCCTAATGTCCGTGTAATAGATGTAAACGTCTATTCCGAGCATTTTCTTGAGGACGAAGGCTTGCTTCAAAGAGTACATGCAACATATTCGACTGCAGTATGGAACGTGATTTTTATCTCTTGAACCAGCACAGAGAACTATGGCAACTTTCCTCGCGTTGCTTCCGTCCGTCCTTTTCACGGCTCCTCCTGTTGGTCCAGAAGCGGAAGTAAGCCTCTCCAACTCCATCATGGTTATAACGTCTTTATATACGCCGTACCCATAATTCTCAAGTTTTGTTGCGTCGTAAAGTTCGTATCCAACAGCCAAAATTATCGCGCCGACCTTCAACGTTATTATCTTTCCTTCATCCTCCAGGTTTATCGCTTTGGACGGGCATAACTGTTCACATTTTCCACATTTCGTGCAAGCGTTAAAATCTATCACGTAAGCCGATGGAACAGCTTGGGGAAACGGTATATATGCAGCTTTCCTTGTGGATAATCCCTCGTTATACTCGTCTGGAACGGTTACTGGACAAACCTTCGCGCATACACCACAACTTCTACACTTTTCAACATCCACTCCTCTGGGTTTCATGAAAACCTTCACGTCGTAATTTCCAGGTCTCCCGCTGACTTCCTGAACCTCAGCGTAAGTTAACAGGTTAACGTTCGGGTTTCTTCCAATCTCAGCCATTCTAGGCGTCAATATACACTGTGCGCAGTCAAGGGTTGGGAAAACCTTCGTCAGCTTCGCCATGTTTCCTCCAACAGTTGGTTTTCTCTCCACCAAGTGAACTTTGTAGCCTAAATTGCCGAGTTGAAGGGCCGCCGTTATCCCAGCTATGCCTCCGCCTATTATTAGGATTTCTCTTGAACCCTTCTCACTTATGGTTTCTAAGGGTTCAAGCTCTTTACTTCGCTCATAGCCTCCTCTAATTATGCTTATGGCTTTCTTTGTGGCTTCTTCCGATGGATGTGGACCGTGAACCCATGAGCAGTGTTCCCTTACGTTCACAAACTCAAGCATGTAAGGATTTAATCCAGCTCTTTCCAAAACGCTTTGGAATGTTGGAAGATGCATTCTCGGTGTACAGCTTGCAACTATGACTCTGTCTAGGCTCTGCCTTTTTATGGCGTCAATTATCATTTCCTGAGCTGGTTTGGAACACATATACGCGTGTTGCCTTGCCACTACAACATTTTCCCATTTTCGAACGGTTTCAACAACCTTTTTGACATCCACCACATCACCTATGTTTCCACCGCACTCACAAACAAAAACGCCTATTCTGGGAGGATTTCGCTCCATTAAGTTAATCTCCGCTTTTTCTTGATTTGTTTCGTTTCTTACTGAGGAAAACGCTTAAAAAATCTTATGTTCCCAATCCTAGGCAAATGTGATATAATAATGAACGCGCAGGAACTTGTTCAAAGGCATAAACTGCTTGAGTGCATCCAATGTGGAATGTGCACTGGAGGTTGTCCCGTTTCAAGAAAGGTGGACTTGAATATTAGAAGGTACATGCGGGAAGTCGCAGTCACAGGCAAAATAGTTAAGTATTCACAGGATGTGCTCTGGAGCTGCACTACTTGTTCAACTTGTGGGTTACGATGTCCGAAGGGTTTGAGTCCCTTCGAATTTCTGATTGACATGCGAAGCATGGCCGTTGAGGAAGGTCAGATTCCTCCGACGCTTCGAGATGCGTTGGAAAGCGTTTTCAAGAACGGTAACCCGTGGGATAGAATCAGAAGTAAAAGAACAGAGTGGGCTCAAGGTTTAAACATCAAACACATCTCGCAAGGGGCAGAAATACTCTACTATGTCGGTTGCACGGCTAGTTACGACCCGAGAATTCAAGAAGTTGCGAAAAGCCTTGTGAAGTGCTTGCAAAAAGCCGGGGTTAACTTTGGAATCTTGGGTGAAGAGGAGAACTGCTGCGGAAACGAGGTTTACGGAGTCGGCGAGAAAGGACTTTTCGAATTTCTAGTTGAGGAAAACATGAAGTTATTCAACAAATACGGCATAAAAAGGATGGTTACAACTTGTCCCCACGGCTACAACACGTTCAAAAACCGATACGGACAGACAAGCTTCGAAGTTCAACACCACTCACAACTGCTTGCCAGCTTAATTGAAAACGGAAAACTCAAGCTTTCAAAAGAGTTAAACAATAAAGTCATATATCACGACCCATGCTTCCTAGGCAAACAAAACGGAATATACGACGAACCGAGAGTGGTTATCGAAAGCATACCGGGCGTAGAACTCCTAGAGTTTGACCGTTCAAGAGAGAGAAGCCTCTGCTGTGAAGGTGGAGGTGGAAGAATGTGGGTTGACATTCCGGGTCCACGCTTAGCGGAAATCCGCGTTCAAAACGCCGTTGATGCTGGAGCGGAAATATTAGCCGTGGCTTGTCCCTTCTGCCTCCTAACGTTAGAAGACGCTGTTAAAACCACGGGGTTTGAAGAGAAAATAAAAGTAATGGACATAGCGGAACTACTTGCGCTCGTTCTCTAATTCTTTACTTTCACCTTGAAATGTGAAATTTTATATGCATAATTCTCCATAAGGGGTTTTCTAGGGATTTCCTTGGCTAAAAAACCCAAAAAACAAGAAACCTTGGCTGAAATTTTGGCCTGAAGGTGTTCCACAATCAATAAAATATCCAAATGTTCCGCTTTTCCAGCTTCTGATAGAGGCGGCTGAAAAATATCCGGAGCACACAGCGATAATATTTTACGACAGACGAATCTCTTATAGAGAGTTAAACGAGCTTTCCAACCGTTTTGCGAACGCTCTTCACCACCTTGGTGTAACAAAAGGAGATGTTGTTGCCCTCTACTTGCCGAACATTCCTCAGTACGTGATAGCTTATTACGGAGCCTTGAAGGCTGGAGCCACCATAACTGCTATAAGCCCTCTTTACAAGGAACGTTAGGTTCAACACCAGCTGGAAGATTCAGAAGCAAAAATCTTCGTTGTCCTAGACGTTCTCTATCCGGTTTTCAGAAAAGTCTGGGGAAAACAAAGGTGGAACAAGTTATAGCCACAAGCCTTAAGGAGTGCATGCCAAGCTTCAAGGCTTTTCTAGGCTCCCTCCTAAGAAAGATTCCGTCTTATAAAGTGGAAAGAAGACCGAACGTGCATTTCTTCCGGGAACTTTTAGCACGTTATCCACCTGAACTACCAAAAGTTGAGATTAACCCGAAGGAGGACTTGGCTGCTCTGCAGTACACTGGAGGCACAACCGGTGTTCCTAAAGGGGCAATGCTGACCCATTTTAACCTGCTTTCAAACGCTGTGATGTACAACAAATGGTTAAGAAGCAAACCAGCCAAAGATGTTCACTTGACCCTGCTGCCACTGTATCATATCTACGGAATGACAATGGTTATGAACGCTGTCATTTCACTTGCTGGAACAATGGTCATGCTTCCAAAATTCAACCCAGAAGAAGTGTTATCTGTCATACAAAAATACCGTGTAACCGTGTTCTGCGGAGTTCCGACAATCTACGCTTTTCTCGTATCACATCCAGCCATAGGCAAGTACGATTTATCCTCAATAAAATTCTGCATCTCAGGCTTTGCTCCACTTCCGCCAGAGGTTCAGAGGAATTCATGGAACTAACTGGAGGAGTCCTCGTAGAAGGTTACGGCTTGTCAGAAAGCTCCCCAGTAACCCATTGTAACCCGTTAGACCCGACGATGAAAACGGTTAAGATAGGCTCCATAGGTCTGCCGTGGCCTGACACAGACGCTAAAATCGTTGATTTAGAGACCGGACGTAAAACCCTGAAGCTTGGAGAAGTGGGTGAACTTGCTGTTAAGGGTCCACAAGTTATGAAGGGATACTGGAAGATGCCTGAAGACACCAAGGCGGTTCTTAAAAGAGGCTGGCTCTATACCGGTGACATCGGAAAGATGGATGAGGACGGCTACTTCTACATCACGGACCGTAAGAAAGACATAATAAAATATAAAGGATACAGTGTCTACCCCAGAGAATTGGAAGATGTTTTATATGAGCATCCAGCCGTAAAACTCTGCGGGGTCATAGGTAAACCAGACCAGAAGGCTGGTGAGATTCCGAAAGCCTTCATCGTTCTGAAGGATGGTGCAACGGCAACCGAGGAAGACATAATAAACTTTGTCAAGGAAAGGGTTGCATCCTACAAGAGGATAAGGGAGGTTGAATTCAGAAAAGAGCTTTCCATGACGCCCGTCGGCAAGGTCTTGAGAAGGGTTCTCCGCGAGGAAGAGCTTAAAAAATGGGGAAAGTGTAGATTTAGTACTGATAGAATCCTCTTCCAGCTTTTCTTTCAGTCCAGCCTTTTCCCATGTGATCATTAAGCAGCGGACACGGATTGGACCTGAAGGCCATCCGGTTCCCATTTTCATTTTGGGGCAACCGAGGTCTTCTGGAATTTCTAGTAGAAAAGTATTTAAGTATACCTTTCTACTTTTCTGTTTTGGTGGAAGTATGACGACAACTATAAAAATTGAAGATGAAAAAAAGAAAGAACTAGACAAGTTCCTTGCGTCCCTGTTGCTACGAGAAGGTATAAAAATAACTCTGCAAGAAGCAATAGGTTTAATAGTGGATTACGCCCTCGAAAATGAAGAAGAAATAATCAAAAGGCTTAAAGAGTTACCGCCTCTCGAAGAGGACCCTGCATGGAAAGCCCTTGAAAATCCGAAACATTGGGGAATTAAAGACTCCTCAAAGAGGATAGATGAACTCCTTTACGGGAGATGAACATTGGCCGTATTTGTTGACACAGGCATTTTTGTCGCTTTGCGAAACGCTGACGATGAGTTCCATACAAGAAGTAAAGAACTGATGAAAAGAGCTTTAAAAGGTGAATTCGGCAGAATTTACACGTCAGACTATGTTATAGATGAGGCGATAACAACAGCCTTAGTGAGGACTAGAAGACATGACCTAGCTGTAGATATAGGCGAATTCATCATCAAATCGCCAAGAATTACAAAGTTATGGACCACAAAGGATGTTTTTGCTGACGCATGGGAAAAATTTAAGAAATACAAGGATAAACCGTTAAGCTTCTCCGACTGCGTATCACTAGCCTTTATGAAGAAAAACAAGATACAACAGATCATGAGTTTCGATTCTGGTTTTAACGCGTTCGCTCGAAGAATCCACTAGAACAGGGTAGCCAAGAGAGTAAAAGTTTAAAATCTATATTTGGAACTATACAAAGGAAGATTCTTATAAATTGATAATTAACAATAGTGTAAGTTAAATTCACCTTGCTAAGAGGGTTTGCTCAGAAATGGAAAGCTTGGAATTGGTAATAATCGGTGCTGGTGCTGCTGGTTTAGCCGCTGGAATATATGCTGCAAGAAGTGGATTAAAAACCTTGATTCTAGAGGAGAAACTAGCAGGCGGAAACACTGCAGACGCGCCGATTATTGAAAATTACCCGGGTTTTCTAAGCATAAGTGGACGTGAACTAGCTCAAAAGATGCTTGCTCACTGCAAAAAATTCAACGTGGAAATTCATGAAATGGAAAGAGTTACGGGTTTAAATCTTAAGAGTGAAAGGAAAACCGTGAAGACTGATAAGGCGGTTTATGAGACGAAAACTGTTATCATCGCTTCTGGAACGCACTATAGAGAACTTGGGGTTCCCGGTGAAAAAGAGTTTTACGGTAGAGGCGTGAGTTACTGCGGGGTCTGTGACGGTCCGTTGTTTAAGGGTAAACGTGTTCTTGTGGTTGGCGGTGGAAACGCGGCGGCGATAACGGCTCTTTACATAGCCGGATTGGCTTCTCAGGTTAAGCTTTCCCATAGAAGGGATGTGTTAAGGGCTGAGGAATCCCTTGTCAAAACATTAGAGAGTAAGGAGAACGTGGAAATTTTGTGGAACACTGAATTGAAAGAAGTTAAAGGTAAGGACCTAGTGGAAAAAGTAACCTTGTTCAACAATAAGACTGGCGATACTTGGGAATTAAAAATTGACGGCGTTTTCGTCCAGGTTGGAGAGGCTCCGAACAGTCAATTAGCCAGAGAGGCCGGCGTGAAAGTTGATGAAGGAGGCTACATCGTGGTTGACGTGCGGCAGAGAACAAACATAGCTGGGGTCTACGCAGCTGGAGACGTTACAAACCATCCAGTTAAGCAGGTTGGAACAGCTGTTGGGCAGGGAATAACCGCGGCTTTGGAAGCCTATGGTTACGTTAGAAGACCATATTATTATGAAGCATATTAACGGATATATGATTGAAAGAAAGGTTTTCTTAACAAAATTTTTATAACTCATTATTAATTCTTCTCTAAAATTCTGCGAGGAAAAAATTTGAAAGCTGTACTTGTAGTCGGCGGAGGAATTGCTGGAATACAAGCATCCTTAGATCTGGCTAATAGAGGGTTTAAAGTTTATCTAGTTGAGAAGTCTCCGAGCATAGGGGGACACATGGCTCAACTTGACAAAACCTTTCCAGTAATACACTGTTCCATGTGTATACTTGCACCAAAAATGATTGAGTGTCTCCACCATCACAACATCAAACTGTTAACATATTCGGAACTTGTAAAAGTTGAAGGGACAGCTGGAAACTTCACAGTTAAGATACTTCAAAAACCAAGATTTGTTGACCTTGAAAAATGCACTGGATGCGGCGAATGCATCGAGAAATGTCCAGTAAAAGTACCAAGCGAGTTTGAAGTGGGCATGGTGATGCGAAAGGCAATTTACATGCCTTTTCAACAGGCAGTTCCAAGAGTTCCAATCATTGATAAAGAGAATTGCTTACACTTTCAGAAGGGTGTTTGCAGAGTATGTGAAAAAGTTTGCCCAGTTGGAGCCATAAATTTTAACGATAAAGCTAAGGAAATAACTCTTAAAGTTTCAAGTATAATTTTGGCGACTGGACTTGAACTTTATAATCCTTCTCCAATAAGTGAATATGGTTATGAACGTTTCAAAAATGTTCTTCTATCCCTTCAATTTGAAAGACTTGTAAACGCTTCAGGTCTAACTCAGGGCAAAATTTTGAAACTTTCAGATGGTAAGCCTCCTCGTAGAATCATCTTTATTCAATGTGTAGGGTCGAGAAGTCAAAGGGAGGGTTATCCTTACTGTTCAAGTGTCTGTTGCATGTACGCTACTGTAGAGGCAATCATGGTTAAGGAGCATGATCCAAACTGTGAAGTTTACATTTTATACATGGACTTAAGAGTTTTTGGAAAAGGTTTCCAAGAATTTGTTAGCAGAGCTGAAAATCAATGGGGAGTTAAATACGTTAATGGACGAGCGGCAGCCGTTATAAAGGACCCAAATACAAAGAATCTTAAAGTTAGATATGAAAACATTAAGGAAGGAAAAATTGAAGAGTTAGACGCTGATTTAGTTGTTCTCTGTCCAGCCTTAACTCCGAGAGAAGACAATAAGCGTTTGGCTGAAATAATAGGTTTAGAACTTGACGATTACGGATTCTTCAAAACTAAGGGTTCATTTTCGAAGTCTGTAGACACAAACGTTGAAGGAGTTTTCGTTTGCGGATGCTGTCAAGAGCCAAAAGACATATCAGAATCCGTTGTACAGGCGAGTGCTGCTGCTGATAGAGCTGCAGAAGTGATTGCAAAGATTGAGAGAGGAGTTTAATGGAGAAAGGGTTAAGAATAGGGGTTTTTGTCTGCCACTGCGGATTCAACATTGGAGGAGTTGTTGATGTTCCAGCTGTTGTTGAATATGCAAAAACCTTACCCCACGTCGTATTCGCTAAGGATCATCTTTACATGTGTTCTTCTGGAGGGTTAGCTCTAATTAAGGAGAGCATCCAAAAATATAAGTTAAACAGGCTTGTTGTGGCTTCATGTACGCCAGTAACATATGAGCCTGCCTTTAGGAAAGCTTGCGAAGAAGCAGGCTTAAACAAATACCTTTTTGAAATGGTTAACATTCGAGAACATTGTAGTTGGGTTCATATGCATCAGCCTAAAGAGGCAACAGAAAAGACTAAAGATTTAATCCGGATGGCTGTTGCAAAGGCAAGCTATCTCAAACCTCAAGTGGAACCAGAATTAGAGATAAGGCCTTCATCCTTAGTTATCGGCGGCGGAATAGCCGGAATGACCACAGCTATGTCCCTTGCAAGACAAGGCTTCGAAGTTCATCTTATTGAAAAAGAAGCTGAACTCGGCGGAATGTTAAGAAAACTTTACAAGCTTCACCCAACGAGGAGAGATGCTTCAGAACTTTTGAAGGAAACAATTACAGCTATAAGGGGAAACAAAAACATTCAGCTGCACTTGTCAACTATTGTTAAAGAGGTGAAAGGCTTTTACGGGAATTTCGATGTAACGTTACAAAATGAGAAGGGAGAAGAGCATATTAAAGTTGGAACAATGATTGTAGCAACCGGTGCTGAGGAGTTTAAACCAGAGGGAATGTATGGTTATGGAAATTATAAAAATGTTATAACGCAACTTGAGTTGGAACAGCTTCTAAAAAGGGGTGAGCTTAAAAAACCAGAAAAAGTGGTCATGATTCAATGTGTCGGTGCAAGGGAAAAAACTGGACCAAGAACTTATTGTTCAAGAATTTGCTGTATAACAGCCCTTAATAATGCCTTACTACTAAAAGATTTGTATCCGAACGTAGAAATCACAATACTTTTCCGTGATATACAAACTTATGGGGAACATGAAAGCCTCTACCTGAAAGCCTTAGAAAATTTCGTTCAATTTATCCGTTATAACCCTGATAAACCGCCTAAAGTTAGAGAATTAAATGGAAAATTAGTTGTAAACGTTTATGATTCATATCTTGGAGCGGAAGTTGAACTTAAAACCGACCTAATTATTCTCTCCACTCCGCTAGTTCAACATGAAGCTGGAAAGAAACTAGCTTCAATCCTTAAAGTTCCTTTAGGTTCAGATGAGTTTTTCCTTGAAGCCCACCCGAAACTTAGCCCAGTTGAATCTCCATTAGAAGGCATATACATTTGCGGAGCAGCCCAAGGCCCAAAAAGTGTAACTGAAAGTATAAGTCAAGCTTACGCTGCATCAATTAAAGCATCAATCCCAATGGCTGCTAGAACCGTTAAGACGGAGGCTGTGAAAGCTTCTGTTGACACTGACATCTGCGTTGGTTGTGGTGCATGCGCTGTTTCATGCATTTTTAACGCTATTGATCTTTCATCTTTCAGTCAGCCGAAAATTATTGAGGCAAACTGTAAAGGATGCGGAGTTTGCGCAGCTGAATGTCCGATGGGAGCAATGCAGCTTCTTCACTTTAAAGATCAACAGATAATTGCAGCTATAGAGGCTTTACTTAAACCTAAAAAACTTAAAGTTAAACCTGAAAAGGGAAATTTTGAACCAGTTATCTTATGTTTTGCATGTAATAAATGTGCGGCTCCAGACCTAGCTGGATTTTCAAGAATTCGATATCCACCTAACATTAGAATCTTAGGGGTTCCATGTAGCGGCAGAGTTGACATGCTTCACATTTTCAGAGCTTTCATAAATGGAGCTGACGGAGTAATAGTTACAGGATGTCCCGTAGGACACTGCCGCTACGTAGATGGGAACATAAAAGCAAAAAACAGAGTTGTCGTCATGAAAGAATCTTTGAAAGCGATAGGGATAAAACCCGAACGATTTGAAATAGCTTTCACCCTAGGACCACAAAAATTTGCAAAAACGATGACTGAATTTGTTGAGAGGATAAAGAAGCTTGGACCAAATCCGTATAGAATTGACGGAGGGGTTAAACTTGTATAAAATAGTAAAAAAGAAAAGGCTTACTTCGCAGATAAACTTATTTGAGTTTTCAGCTGTTGAGGTAGCGAGGAAAGCGAAGCCTGGACAGTTTATAATAATAAGAATTGATGAGAAAGGAGAACGAATACCTCTAACAATAGCTGGAGCAAAACCTGAAAAAGGAACAATAATTGCTGCTTGTCAAGAAGCGGGAAAAACAACAAAGAAACTTGGAAAACTAAGGGAAGGAGACTACATTCAAGATTTAGTTGGTCCCTTAGGAAACCCAACAGAAATAAAAAAATTTGGAACGGTTCTGTGTGTCGGTGGAGGTGTAATGATCGCCCCCCTATATTATCATACTAAAGCTTTACGCGAAGCTGGAAACAGGATAATTGGAGTTATAGGTGCGAGAACAGCGGAGCAGCTTATTTATGAAGAGGAGATGCGACAAGTCTGCGATGAGCTTTACGTGGCTACTGACGACGGGACGAAGGGTTATAAGGACTTAGAATTCCTCAAAGACCTGCTTAAAGAGAGGAAAATTGACCGTGCAATAGTTTTAGGCCCCATTATAACTATGAAACTCATCTCCGAGTTCACCCGTCCATATAATATACCGACAAGGGTCTGTTTAACTCCGATAATGGTTGATGGAATGGGAATGTGCGGAGCCTGCAGAGTAACTGTTGGAGGTGAAACAAAGTTTGCATGTGCTCATGGACCTGAATTTGATGGACATCAAGTTGATTTTGAAGGTTTAATGGCTAGGTTAAAGATGTACACTGCTCAAGAGAAGCTTGCCTTTGTCTTTTATGAGAAGGGGGAGAGAGGTTCATGAGCAAGCCGAAACCGAAGATTCATAAAGAAGTAGTACCCATGCCTAAACAAAACCCAAAAGAACGCGTTCACAACTTCAACGAGGTTGCCTTAGGCTATACTGTGGAGCAAGCAGTAGCCGAAGCTGAGAGATGTCTACAGTGTCCCGCTCCTTCCCCATGTGTTAAGGGGTGCCCTGTGGAAATCGACATCCCAGCCTTCATAAAACTTATCAAGGAACGCAAGTTCAAAGAAGCCATAAAAAAGATAAGAGAGAAGGACAATCTCCCAGCAGTCACCGGAAGGGTCTGCCCTCAAGAACAGCAGTGTCAAGCAAACTGTACAATGGCGAAAATAGGAGATCCAATATCCATTGGAAGACTGGAAAGGTTCGTCGCCGACTGGGAGAGGGAGCACGGTTATGACACTCCACCGAAGCCTAAACCCACGGGAAAACGGGTAGCGATTGTCGGTGCCGGTCCAGCGGGGTTGACCGCTGCGGCTGACTTGGTGAGGCTTGGACACGAGGTTGTGGTTTTCGAGGCTTTGCACAAGCCCGGCGGTGTCCTCGTTTACGGGATTCCTGAGTTTCGTTTGCCTAAAAAGATTGTTAATGCGGAAGCTGATTACATAAAGAAGCTGGGTGTTAAGATTAAAACCAACGCGATGGTTGGAAAGCTCTACACGATTAAGGAGTTGCTTGAACGGTTCGACGCGGTTTTTGTAGGCACGGGAGCTGGCCTTCCAAGGTTTATGAGGATACCAGGTGAAAACCTCTGTGGTATATACTCCGCCAACGAGTTCTTAATCCGCGTCAACCTTATGAAAGCATACACTTTCCCAGAGTATGACACGCCAATCCACGTTGGAGAAAAAGTGGCTGTTATCGGCGGTGGAAACGTGGCTATGGACGCTGCGAGGTGTGCCTTGAGGCTTAAAGCCAAAGAGGTTAGGATTGTTTACAGAAGGTCTAGGAAGGAAATGCCAGCGCGTGCTGAAGAGATTGAAAACGCTGAAGAGGAAGGCGTCATCTTCGAGTTTTTAACGAATCCGAAGAGGTTCATCGGAAACGAGAGAGGATGGGTTAAAGCCATGGAATGCGTTAGGATGCGTCTAGGCGAACCTGACGCCAGCGGAAGACGGAGACCCATACCCATCGAGGGTTCTGAATTCACCATGGATGTGGACACTGTTATAATAGCCATCGGGGGAACACCAAACCCGATAATACCTCAGACAACGGAAGGATTAGAAGTTACAAGGCACGGAACAATAGTGACGGATGAAAACGGAAAAACAAGTATTGAAGGGGTCTACGCGGGAGGAGACATAGTTACAGGCGCAGCCACCGTCATAAGCGCTATGGGCGCTGGAAAACGCGCTGCAAGAGCCATCCACAAATACCTAATGGAAAAAAGAAATAGCGGCAAGTCCTAACCTTTTGTTCGCTTCTTCTACGGATTGAACCGTTAAAGTAGATTGTGCAATATTTGCTATAGGAAAATAGAGGGAGGTAGGTGCTATTGGTTAAAAATTTCTTAAAAACGAATAAAACATCATAATTAAGTCTCATCCACTTGACACAAAGTTTTAATTTCCGTTGTCAAATCATACATCATCCCTAAAAGGAGGCTTACACTTGGTCACCTTAAATCTTGATAAGATTTTTAATCCCAAAAGCACGCTTTTCGGTCCAGTAATCCTATTCGGCATGGGAGGTATCGGTGTTGAACTTTTTAGGGATGTTGCTATAGGGCTTCCGCCGTTAAACCAGACGTTAGCCAGAAGGATAATGGAAGAAACAAAGGTTTACCAGCTGCTTAAAGGCTACCGGAATGTGCCGCCAGCGAACATTAGGCTTTTGGAAGAGATTATGGTGCGTTTCTCTCAGATGCTCGTTGATTTTCCGCAGTTGAAAGAAGTGCAAGTGGAAAAAGAAGAAGAAAAGAAACCGGAGGTGATAGAGGAATGACCAACCTGTGGAGAGACCTTCCAACGGGTCCAGACCCACCTCATAAGGTTTACACAATCGTGGAAGTACCGAACGGATGCAGCAACAAATACGAGTTCGACTGTGAAACCGGCATCTTCAAACTTGACCGCGTTTTGTACTCAGCCCTATACTATCCAGGCGACTACGGCATAATCCCCAGAACATGGTCCATTGACGAAGACCCATTAGACATTTTAGTGCTAACCACCAAACCCACTTTTCCAGGATGCGTAATGATCGCCAGACCAATCGGTGTAC
>Ga0180298_1000119_pt1 | contig 16324 bp, 12 predicted proteins | sample GuaBasSediGuay13_FD_121800 | JGI IMG/M metagenome (GOLD analysis project Ga0180298, IMG submission 121800) | Subseafloor sediment microbial communities from Guaymas Basin, Gulf of California, Mexico - Guay13, Core 4488-10 , 4-6 cm | ecosystem: Environmental > Aquatic > Marine > Hydrothermal...
CCATTCATTTTGTAAGAATATCTGCATCAAGATGTGATGTTTCGTGCGATTGTATAACCGATATAAGAATAAGGCTGCGTAACATCAGTTAATAAAATGGAAAACGGATATGACTGCTTCGCACGAACCCTTTGACGATAGCACTAAAGCTTTTTATAGACAATTCTTTGAAAATAAAGGCATTGCTGTCGAAACTGAACGAGAAGTCTTTTTTCGGGGGCGCAGTATTGATCTCGTCGTCACCTGTACTGATTCTGATAACACTCAATTACAAAACACGGTTTTCTCCCATTTTCGTAAGTTGAATGCTCTTGAATTAAAAGGCATCCATGATCCCTTAACGATATTAGACTATAATCTGATCATGATGCGCGCTTGGGGATTGGGTGCTTTAGCATCTGAAGTGGATGATGAGATAAACAGTGATACCCTTGATGAAGAAACGACTGATGAGCTTGATAATCGCACATTCAACGCCTATCCCAGTCAGAGAACACTGACAATCGTTTGTGTGACGAAACCCATTAAACTGCTGAACAAAATGAAAAATGAGGTTATATTTGTGAAGCAGGATGAGGGCATTTACAACTGTGAAGAAGGCTTTTCACAATGGATTATTTGCCCTTCAGAATTGGCATTGATTGAAAAAAACTATCCCCTGTTACCCTTAGCACGGGGTAAAAAATTGTCAGCGTTTATTTCACTGTGTCTCCGTGAAGGCTTGACAAACTATCTGCAATTGATAATAGACATTGGACTTGCCACCGATCCCAAAGTGATCTGGGAAAAAATTTTGGAGATCAAACAAATGAAACCTCAAATACATGAAGAGACTTGGCCTTATATTGAACGGTATTTCCGTGAATTACCGGAACAAATGTGGAGAATTGGCGTGATTCGAGAAGCCTTAGCTGAAAGCGAATGGCGCGGACATGAAGTGGGTAAAGATGAGGGTAAACATTGGGGCGCATTGCACGCTCAACAGCGCACATTGATTCGTCAATTACAACGCAAATTTTCACCCATACCCGATAGTGTGAGAAAGAAAATCGAATCCAGCGAAGATATTGATCAGTTAGATAACTGGCTAGATCAAGTGATTGCAGCCGATTCCTTGACAAACACCGGTTTACTCACTACCGATAAGTAGGGGCAAACCCTTGTGGTTGCCCTTTGCCTACCGGTTTATTTGCGATGTAGGGGCAAACCCTTGTGGTTGCCCTTTGCCGTAATGCCATGTAGGGGCAAACCCTTGTGGTTGCCCTTTGCCGTAATGCCATGTAGGGGCAAACCCTTGTGGTTGCCCTTTGCCATAATGCCATGTAGGGGCAAACCCTTGTGGTTGCCCTGAAACCAGAAATATAAGGAGTAAAAAATGAACGAGTTTCGTGATTTTGAAGAAGAACTACTGAACAATGAGGTGGCTAAGATGGGATCGTTAAATCATAGCTTAGCGGCCGGGCAGATTACCGGCCTATTATTCAACGATGACAGATTCACTGTCATGCCTGAATTAAGTTTGGATGCCAGCAACATCGACTTAAAACGCTTTAATATCAAGGCAAAAGAGGAATTAGTACCCGACATCAGTGTTTATACTGAACCACCGCCACTACCAGATAAAGAAGTCGAGGATGATATTTTAAGGGTATCCCAAATGCCTGATTTAGCCATTGAAGTGCTGTCACCAAGACAAGCCGTTGGCGAGTTGGTGAGGAAAATTAAAGCACTGTTTGCACTTGGCGTTAAATCATGTTGGTTGGTTATACCCCCCAATGAATCCATAACCATTTACTCAAAACCCAATGTTTTTAAATTATTTAGCACGGATGACACCGAAGCCATTGATGACATCATGGACATTCGGCTGCCTATTCAAAAAGTCTTTAGAATGCGTTAGGAATGGCCACGAAATAACTTTTCACGCTAAAGTTTCGCGGAGCGAAACTTTAGCGTGAAAACCCGTTTTATAGGAACCCCAGGTTCCACCTGGGGCTATTCACATTCAACCCCTTCGGGGTTGGCATATTAATAAGATATCAACTTTTATCTGAGTTTTCTCTCTAGAAATGTCCAAGTTATTTTGTGACGGTTCCTTAATCATCACTACAACGGATAAAGGCTAATAAACGAATTTGTTCTCTCGTTTCAACGATTTCCCTGTGGAACAAGAACAATCCTTTGATTCAATTCGTTTATCGGCCCGTCATCTGTTGTACTCAATACACTTAATTAAATCAGGAGCTTATGATGTCAACAACTTCTCAAAACGCTATTTCAGTAGATGCGCCTCATGAGTGGCGTTCATCACTCACTGGACTTATAGCTGCCTTGCTCGCATTTGAATCGATCACAGGCTTTGCGATTTACCTACTACCATTTAGCGAATTTAACCAATTCAGTGTTATTTTGCACACTTTATTCGGTATCGTCCTATTATTACCGCTCATCTGGTTTATCGTTCGTCATTGGCTAGTACGCGGTAAAGGAAAACTCAGCCATTATCAATTACTGGGCTATATCGCCTTAGCTTTTTTGGTGATGTGTACGCTCAGTGGCCTTGTCTTGACTTGGCAAGGAGTTTTTGAAACACGCATCAGTTATACTTGGGATGTTGTTCACCTACTGACCGGGATCGGTCTTGTGCTGTTTATGCTGGTTCACCTTGCAACGATTATTATACGCAAAGGTAATACAGAGCAGGATGGTTTGATTAAGGCACGCCGACGCTTTTATTTATACTCAACCGTGGGGAGCGGATTGCTGTTAGCATTCTGTCTCTTGTGGACTATCCAGTATCAAGAACCCTCAACCATCCGAGGCTTTTCGGATGACTATAATTGGCGTTTCGGCGAAGATCGTCCCTTTGCCCCAAGTTTGGCACGGCTTGATTATTCCGCATCGCGTGATACGCTTCAGCCGCAGGTACTCAAAGTCATTGGCAGTGAAAAGCAAGCCGCTTACCTTGCAGCCTTAGAAGAACAACCTGCGGAACCTGTCGGTTTTTTCACCCGGATCAAGCAGATTACTGATCAATTGAATCTCAAACCAGAGCAACAACGCGAAATCAGTGTCATCCTTGCTGATGCGGTACAAGGGTTCCAAAAAAAGGGTTCAGTTGAGCCTCATGCCCTCGCGCAATCAGAACAGTGTGGAACAAGTGGTTGTCATGAACAAATCTATAAGGAATGGCTCCCTAGTGCTCATCGTTATTCCTCATTAGACGACATGTTCCAACGTGTACAGACTTTAATGGCGAAAGAAACTTCTCCTGAACACACCCGCTACTGCGCCGGGTGTCATGATCCCATTTCATTGTTCAGCGGTGCAAAGAACTCTGGCAATATCACCTTGAGCGTCGAAGGGGCCAACGAAGGTTCATCGTGTATCGTTTGCCATAGCATTGTCCAAACCGATATCCAAGGCAATGGTGATTATACGGTTCGACCGCCGCAACGCTATGTTTATGAATTAGAGCAGGGGATCGTGGCCAAGTTTTTAAGCGATTTCCTGATCCGCACCTATCCAAGACATCACCTTAATTCCTATTCACGGTCGTTATACAAAACAGCCGAATTTTGTGGAGCGTGTCATAAACAGTATATCGACAAAGAAGTCAACACGGACATTGGTAGAATTCAAGGTCAAAACCAATATGATAGTTGGAAAAACAGTCGTTGGTATCATGAAAACAATCCCGAAAAAACCGTTGCTTGTCGTGAATGCCACATGCCTTTAGTGGAAGCCAGTCAAGAACCGGCCAAGGGTGATGTCCTCGACTATAACCGCACAGCGGAAGATGGCAAACATCGTAGCCACAGAATGCTTGCCGCTAACCAATACATCCCAACCCTTCAAAACTTAGAAGGTGCAAAACAACATGTCGCGTTAACTGAAAAATGGTTGCGTGGCGAAATTGAAATTCCTGAAATCGCAGAAAAATGGACGACAGGGCCAGTGGTTCGCATGAAAATTATCGCGCCAAAAATAGTAGAGCCTGGTCAAGATATTGATTTTAAAGTGGTTTTGACCAACAACAAAACGGGCCACGATTTTCCGAATGGCCCCCTCGACATGATCGAAAGTTGGGTTGAAGTAAGCGTTAGCGATGACAGCGGCAAAGTTTTCTACCATCTGGGTGGCCTGAAAGAAAAAACAGACATGGTGGATCAATCCCCAATTATTTTCAAAGCCGATGGCTTTGATCGTCAAGGTAAGCTGATTGACCGCCATAATCTTTGGGACTTAGTCGGAGCGAGTTACAAACGGGCCCTCTATCCGGGTATGACCGACACCGCCCAGCTTGGCTTTCAATGCCCTTCAATGGCTAGAGGCCGTGTCAGTGGAGAGACATCAGAGCCGGGACAACGTACCGATCAGTTTTCCTTCCCGGCACCAGATGAAGCGAACCACCTCACGATAACGGCTACCCTGTGGTATCGCAAAGCGAACCCAGACTTTTTGGATACCGTCTATGGTATTGATAGCAAAACCCGATCCCCCATCACGAAAATGAACGAAGTCACTACGAAGATAAAGGTAGATAAGAATGTCCAAGCATCTATTCAATAAACGACAGCGTCTCTTGCTAGGCTGGGGAAGCCTTTCCGTAGTGGGAATGCTGGTATTGGCTTACCTCGCCTTTACAGCCAAGCAGCAAGATGATCCGGCTACTCCAAAATCGGATGGCACCATAGAAGGATTAACCCATAAGCATGGTATCAAGACGACCAGGGTAAAATTCAGCTTTGAAGATCAGCGAGAAGCAGCGGGGATTAACTTTCAGCATTTTCCAGCAACTCGTCGCTCTTTGATGCCAGAGGATATGGGATCAGGCCTCGCTTGGGGCGATTACGATAATGATGGTGATCCAGATCTCTTTTTGGTGAACTTTTATGGTTCCATCCTAGAACCGATTCCAGACAATGCAGAAAAAGGCCGTCCCGCCTTGTACCGTAATGAAGGGCAGGGCCGTTTTACAGAAGTCTCAAATCAAGCAGGATTGGATAAAGCAACTTTCGGACTCGCCGCAGCATGGGGCGACTATGACAATGATGGCGATCTGGATTTGTATATCACCAACTATGGTTCCAATCTGTTATATCGAAACAATGGCGAAGGCACATTTAGCGATGTCACAACACAAGCAGGGGTTGGTGATTCCGGCTTCAGTGCCGGATGTGGTTGGGGCGATTATGACAACGATGGTCATATTGATTTGTATGTCACCACCTATGTGGCCTTTGAATATCATGCCGAAGATGCCGCGATCATTTCCCAGCAACACGGATCAGAGATTCCCTATACCATCAATCCGTCATCCTACCCACCTGCCAGCAACCGGCTATACCATAACAATGGCGACGGCACATTCACAGAAGTCGCCGAAGCGGCCGTCGTGGCAAACCCAGACGGCCGATCACTCGGAGTCGTGTGGTTCGATTTCAACAATGATGGTTTAATTGATCTGTACGTCACGAATGATATTTCAGCTAACGGTGTTTATCGCAACATAGGTGACGGCAGCTTCGCCGATATAGGAGCCAGTTCACTGGCAGCCGACTATCGTGGCGCAATGGGGATGGCAGTCGGGGATTATGAACAAGATGGTGATCTTGATCTCTTCGTCACGCATTGGATAGCACAAGAAAACGCCTTCTTTGAAAATAGAGTCATCGGCGGCTTCAACGATGAAGAGGGTAAACCCCGGATATTCTTTACAGACGAAGCCGACATGCTTGGAGGCCTGGGGCAGATATCCTTAAACATGGTAGGGTGGGCAACCGGCTTTGCCGATTTCGACAATGACAGCAACCTTGATCTCTGGATAGTCAACGGCCATACCTTGGAAATGGATGAGAATAATACGCTACTTCAGCCACAACGAATGCACATATTTCGTCACGAACCAGGCCGTGGGTTTATTGAAGTCGGCAAACAAGCCGCCCCCGTTCTCGCAAAACCTGTTGTTGGTAGAGGCGGAGCCCATGCCGATTATGATAATGATGGCAAAATGGACATAGCCGTCATGGTACATAGTGGCGTTCCCCTCTTGCTCCACAATACCTCGACTGAGAATGGACATTGGATCAGTCTACGCCTCCGTCAAAGCGGTGGAAATACCCAGGCCCTTGGAACGCGCATCACTGTACGCACCGGTGAACGGGTACAAACCGCTCAAGTGGGAGCCGACGGTTCGTACCTTTCTCAGCACCAGTCTGATTTACACTTTGGGCTTGGATCAGCAATCAAGGTTGATGAACTCACGATTTATTGGGCAGATGGTGTGGTAGAAAAACATCAGGATATTGAATCTGATCGGGTAGTGATATTTAAGCATGTTGCTGACTATAGAGATTAACGGAGCAATAACTACAGGGATTGCATATATACTGCACACGGGCATAAATTAAACTTATATTTATATGTATTTCACGCAAAAGTTTTTGCGCGCAAAAACTGTATTTCACATTTAGCTTCGCTGACCTTCGGTTCACGCTAATGTTTCGCTCCGCGAAACATTAGCGTGAAATAAAGTTGCGCGCAACTTTTGCGTGAACCGAAGGTCAGCGAAGCTAAATGTGAAATGGTGGTAACGGGTTTTTGTTGCCTGCCCCATTTTGATCAATGTAGGGTGGGTAACGTGTTTTTGTTGCCCACCATTAAATTTAAAAAAAAGTTCAATTTGTTTCCGCGCTCAGTATAAGCAAGGATAAAACCAGATTAAATTGGATAAGATTCTAAACAAGTATTAAGTTAAGCTTTATCCCTGCTTATATGTAATCCTTGTAGTTACTTATCTCAACAAAAAGGAGTCAATTATGAGCGAGGGACAAAAAATGCCTTCTATAAATCATAGCTTTATACAAGCCCAAATAACTGGCTTGTTTTTTAATAATGAAAGATTTACCCCTTTTGTAGAATTAAGTCTTGATGCCAGTCAAGTCGATTTAAGCCAATTTGGTTTAAAAGCAAAAGATGAACTCATACCTGATGTGTGTCTTTATGAGGGCGTTCATCAATTTGATCCGCTTTCCGATGCGTCTAAAAGGAGCGATATGCCAGTATTGACTATTGAAATCATTTCCCCAAGTCAAGGTACTGATGATCTGTTATCCAAATTCAAGGCCTATTTCGCGCTGGGTGTTAAGTCATGTTGGCTAGTTATACCCGCAAATGAAGTGATAACGGTTTACTCAGCACAAGGTGATTTTGAAAGTTTCGGTAGTAAAGATACTGAAGTGATTGACGAAATTTTGGATATTCATTTACCAAAACCGCAAATTTTTGGTAAAGGTAAACATGGAAGTTAGTCTACTTATTGACAACAGCAGTTCAGTCTGAAGATTTGACGGCTTTTAAAAACGTCATGGATAATCTCTAAAAGGAAATTCTCCAAAGAGATTTGGTTTGAATCAGCAAACGTAGGGGCTTTGCCCAGTTAATTTGGCAATTATTGGAGTCGAACTGATTATTTAGAAAGGGGGCAAAGAAAACGAAAAAATTGAATGTATAATTTAAATTAATATTTCCAATCTGGCTTTGAACACAATTTATGAAACTCAAAACACTGAAACTCTATAATTTTCGGTCTTACCAAGGGGAAATCGTCATACCATTTGATGATTTGACAACGTTGGTTGGGCGAAACGATGTAGGTAAATCATCAATTTTGGACGCATTAGGTATTTTCTTTGAACATCCACTTTGTAAATTTGAAGCGGAAGATCGTTGCGTCTCTTCAGAAGACTGTTCTAAAGTTCGTATCGGATGTATTTTTAATGAGTTACCAAGTGAACTTATTATTGATGCCAATGCAAAGACAACTCTTGCTGATGAATTTTTGCTGAATGAAGATAATGATTTAGAAATTCATAAAATTTTTAAGGGAACAACAAAGGCATCTATTGATGTAGTTGCAATTGCTAAACATCCAACTGCGGAAAATGCGAAGGATTTACTCCTTAAAAAAAACCCTGATCTCAAAAAAATTGCTGGTAAATTGGGCGTTTTGGAACAAACAGATCAACGTTCAAATGTGGCACTGCGTAAAGCTATTTGGAATGCAATTGGTGATCTTCAGTTAGAGCGTTCAAAAATTCCTTTAAATAAGGAAGATGCCAAAACAATTTTGGAAAAATTGGAGTCTCATTTTCCCATTTATGCCCTATTTCGAGCTGATCGCCCTAGCAATGATAGTGATGCCGAAGTGCAAGATCCAATGAAAATTGCTGTGCGTCAGGCTATGGCAGAGTTGGAACCTGAATTAGAAAAAATCAAGGATCAAGTCAAGGAACGCGCCCTTGAGGTAGCTTCACGTACCGTTGATAAACTTCGTGATTTTGATGACTCACTCGCTAATGAATTGAAACCGATATTTCAAACAGAACCGAAATGGGACACTATTTTTAAATTATCACTGATAGATGCGGATAAAATTCCTCTGAATAAACGAGGTAGTGGAGTTCGCCGCTTAGTATTACTCAGTTTTTTAATGACTGAAGCCGAACGAAAATTGACTGATTCTAGTCGTACTAATATCATCTATGCCATTGAAGAGCCTGAAACATCCCAACATCCCAATAATCAAAAGTTGGTTATTAATACGTTGAAAGACTTATCGACGCAAGATGGTTGCCAAATTATATTAACAACACATGTCCCGGCACTTGCAGGTATGGTACCGGTCAATGGTATTCGGCGTATAGTCCAATACGATAACAAGCAACGGCGTGTTGAATTTGGAAATGATGATATTATCCAATCCATTGCAGATGATTTAGGTGTATTTCCAGAACAGCAAGTACAAGAGTTTGTTCGCTTGGAAGGGCCAAAAGTGTTTGTATGTGTAGAAGGGCCAACTGATGTCTCGTTTTTCCATCATGTGAGTCGATTATTTCAAAAAGAGATTGAGACTCTTCCATGTACTCAGACTGATTCCCGCATCGTTGTTTTGCCTTTGGGTGGTAGTACGCTACAAGACTGGGTAGATAAGCATTATCTTAAAGGTTTGAAGTTACCTGAATTTCATCTCTATGACCGTGATGATGATCACAAATATCAACCGAATTGTGATGTAGTTAAGGCTCGAAATGATGGTTCACAAGCCTACCTCACAAAAAAACGAGAAATGGAGAATTACCTTCACGCTGATGCAATCGAAAATGGGATAGGTGTTAGGGTAGAGGTAAATGACGATGATAGTGTAATTGAGGCTGTTTGTCGTGAATTAGGGAGAGACAAACGCTGTAAGAAAAGGATTAAGCGAAAGATCGCAGATAAAGTAGTACCTCACATGACAGTAGATATGTTTAAAGAACGGGGCGGTTTTGAGGAAATATTAGGTTGGCTTCAAAAAATAGCAGCTTTTCTGAAGTAACTTTTTGCTTTAACTTGTTCAAATACCAATGGATTCAACTTATTAATATAGTTGATTCCATTGGATACTTAGTTTTATAACTAAATGACCGAATAAAAGTTTGCTTGAAAAAATGAGGAACCAGATGAATGTAAAAATAACTAACGAAGGTTTATTAATTGAGGATTTACTCATTAATGATTTAGAAACAGTAGAATACTATCAGCAACAGGCAAACTTGGCGGATGAAGTCAGTCTTGCAATAAAAATTGGTGCATTAATGTTAAAAAAAGCGAACATGGTTGCCCAATCGGATTGGATTATTTAGAAAAACGGATAACCGAAATTGTTGTTGAAGTTGAAAAACAGACTAACAACTTAATGCAGTCGTTAGAAGCGAATATCCGCAAGACTTTTGATCCTGACGAAACGGATTCAGCAATGATGACTATCAAACAGATTTTTGATACCCATTTAGAACCGCTTAGGCTTATGCAAAAATCTATTCAGGAAATAACAAGGCGAATTAGAAAAATCCTTCAATCCTGATAATAATGATGGCTATGCTGGTAAAATAGTCAAGACTTTTCAGGAACTAGAAAATCGCTTTAATGCAATGTTTGATCCTGAACAAAAAACCAGTTTTCCATCATGGCTAGAAACTCAGTTTGGTGATTTGATCGGTAAAAAAATTGCTAAACAAATGACGGATATTCAGGATAGTATTCGCCATGAACTTCAACAAATTCGCGAAGATTTGATCGTGAAACAGGCTGTTGCAAAAAGTAAATCTTTTCAAATAGGCGAAGATTTTCAAGAACGAGTTTATGAACAACTGCAAGAAATTGCGAGAGTTCAAGGTGATGTCGTGTCAGATACCAGTACAATTATTGGTGAAATACACGGTAGCAAAAAGGGTGATATTGCCTATGATTTTCAGGGTGATATTAAACAAAGGATTTTCTTTGAATGTAAAAACGTGAAAAAAACGGAAACTTTCAAAGAAGTGTCTGAATACATGAAGGAAGCAATGGAAAATAGAAAGGCAAACTTTGGCATTTACTTGGTTGAATCTGAAGAAAAGCTGCATAAGCAGTTTACACCTTGGCAAGTTTATTATGAACAACGCTTCATTGCAACCAGTTTTAATTTGTTAGAAATGAGCCTTCGTGTGGCTAAACTTTTAGTTGGTATCACTAACAGTAATGCACTAGAAAGCATTGATGCGTCTGCCATAAAAATACAATTAGACAATCTAAACGAGGAAGTTAAAAGAAGTAAATCCGTCAAAACTAAACTTAACGTCATTAAAAAGTACGTTAACGAACTGCAAACACTTGACGATGAAAGATGTGAGCATATCAAAGAAGCAATCATAGCCATAACTAATGAATTGTCAAAGGCTTATTCCTTAACATCAGTATAAATGCTTAAAATATTTCAGTTGAATATATGGTAAAATATCGAAAAAGTGTGTGGATAACCGGTGAACCATATCAATGAAACGTAATTCAAGAAAAACCAACATTCAGAAAAAGGGTACTAAATGATTGAAAAAACCAAAAGCCTTTTAGAACAACTCCCGTCAATTGTCGCGGCGGGTAAGCGTCAGGCTGAACAGATTTTGGATGATTTGACGGGGCAGCATCGCGTCGCTTTACAAACGCGGGAGTTAGTTTTTCCGTCAAAGGATTCTAATTGGCTCGATTTGTTTAAGCAAACCCAAAAACGTAATATTGATGTCTATCAGCCGTCTTCGATGAATCGCCTTATTTATGGGGATAATCTGTTGGCAATGGCGGCTCTGATTGCTGGGGATGAGGAAACACCCAGTCTGCGTGGTAAAGTTGATCTGATTTATATTGATCCGCCGTATGATTCTAAAGCGGATTATCGGACTAAAGTGATGTTGCCGGGTACTCAATTGGAACAGAAACCAACGGTGATTGAGCAGTTTGCTTATTCTGATACGTGGGTGGATGGCACGGCTTCTTATCTGGCGATGATTACGCCGCGTTTGGTGTTAATGCGGGAATTATTGGCAGATACGGGATCGATTTATGTGCATATTGATTGGCATGTTGGGCATTATGTCAAGATTGTGTTGGATGATATTTTTGGAAAAGATAACTTTGTTAATGAGATTTTATGGAAACGGGCTGATGCTCATTCAGATTCCAAAGATAAATTTTCTATGGTTACGGACAATATTCTTTTTTATTCAAAGAGTTTGCAGCATACATGGAATTCTCAATATACAGCATTGCCACAAAAAACTATTAATGATTGGTATAAACATGTTGATCCTGAAACGGGACGCAGATATAACCTAGATAATTGTTCTAGTCCAAACCCTCGTCCAAATATGATGTACACCTACAAAGGTGTTAAATCACCGCCCAAAGGTTGGCGTTATTCTTTGGAAAAAATGCAGGAACTTGATGAGGCTGGACGATTACATATTACTGATAAAACAATTAAATACAAAAGATATTTAGATGAAAGTAAAGGTGTGATTTTGTCTAACCTTTGGCAAGATATTTCACAAATACGTGGTTATGGTGTTACTAGCGAATCCATTGGTTATGCTACCCAAAAACCCGAAAAACTTCTAGAACGCATCATCAAAGCTTCATCTAACAAAGGCGATATCGTCTTCGATTGTTTTGCCGGCTCCGGCACCACCGCAGCCGTCGCTGAAAAACTCAACCGCCGTTGGATAGTCACCGACATCGGCAAACCGGCTTGCATGATTATACGTAAACGTTTGATTGATCAAGATGCCAAGCCCTTTCTCTATCAAGCCATCGGCGACTATCAAGTTGAGCAAATGAAATCCACGCTGGGGCATAGTTATCGGATTGGAGATTTAGCCAATATCGTGTTGGGGCTGTACGGCGCACTGCCCTTACCGCCGGAATATAACCCGAATCGCAATTTCGGGCGTATGCCTCACACCAAAATTTTGGTGTTGTGTGATTCACCCAATAAACTCACTGGGCTTGCCACGCTTAAAAAAGCCATTCAACAACGGGAGACATTATTAGGCGGGTGGGATAAAGTCGTCGTGTTAGGGTGGAATTTCACTACCTCTATTGGAATTGAGATTGCGGGGTTAAATGATGAACGTTTGGAAGTGTTAGTCATCCCACCCGATTTATTGGATCGCCTCAAGAAAAAAGGCAAAAAATTAACGGCGGAGGAAGTCCGTTTTTCATCATTGCAATATCTCACCATTAAACCCGTGCAGCGTGTGGTGGTAACTGAAGAGAAGGAAACGCTCACCATTATCTTAGAAAATTATATTTTGCTCTCGCCCGATGCACTGAACCTTGATCCTGCCAACCGCAAAAAATTACAGGCAGTGATTGATAACGAGCCATTACATTTAATAGAATATTGGAGCGTCGATCCAGACTTTGACGGTGAAGTCTTTCGTTCCGTCTGGCAAGATTATCGGGGCAATACCGAAAATGCGGAGGGGCAATTTTCCGTTACTAGACGTGCCTATTTGCTCGACTTACCGCACAAAAAGGGTAAACGTCAAGTCGCGGTGCGGGCGGTGGATGTCTTTGGATTTGAATCTGAAGTCGTGGTGGAAGTAGAATAAAACAACAAACCTGACAGGTTTTTAAAACCTGTCAGGTTTTACCAATTAATCTCAATAAATTTTATGAAGATTAACAATCTCATCCTTGCCAAAAATTTAACCAAGCTCACTAACCAAGCCAGCGATGGACTCGAAACCGGCAATGCCCCCATCCTAGAACAAGTTACGCCAACGACAGCAGAATTACTGAAATGGTGGTTTCAGGCAGACTTTTGTGATAATCGCGCTTTTAATTTTCATTCTGGACAGCGACAAGCTATTCTTAATACCATTTACGCGCATGAAGTATTGGGTGCAAAAACACTGCAAGCATTATATGTTCAAGTTGCCCCCGATGAATTGCTGGCTGACAAAGATTTATTGAATGAATTGTCACAACCTAAACATGCCCACCCCAAATATTGCTTAAAAATGGCAACTGGCACCGGTAAAACTTGGGTGTTGCAAACTTTGCTGATATGGCAAGCCCTCAATAAACAGGTATTTCCAGACGATGAGCGTTTTACTCGCCATTTTTTGATTGTCGCGCCGGGCTTGATTGTTTATGAACGCTTACTTGATGCTTTTCTGGGCAAAGGGGGTAATTTTACTCGTTCAGACATAGCGCGTTATCACAGTCTATTTGTACCTGACACTTACCGGGAACAAATTGATCATTTTGTCCAAACCAATGTATGCACCAAAGATGAAATCGGTTCTAAAGTTACCGGCAATGGTATGATTGCCATTACCAATTGGCATTTTTTGGCAGAAGTCGATGATGAACAAAATGAAATCACCCCATCTGGTAGTTCACCTGATCCAAAGCACGTCGTTAAATCTCTATTGCCCATTTCGCCCGGTAAAAGTGCTGGCAATGCACTGGAACAATTGGATCGCAATTATTTACGGGGCGCTGTGTTAGACTATCTAGCCAATTTGAGCGAATTAATGGTATTTAATGATGAAGCCCATCATATTCATATCGTCAAAAAAGCCGGAGAAATCAGTGAGGTAGAATGGCAAAAAAGTTTGCTCACTATTGCTGCCAGTAAAGACAACCGCTTTGTGCAAATAGATTTTTCTGCAACGCCCTATAATCAAGTGGGTACGCCAGCACGGAAAGTTTATTTTCCCCATATCAGTGTTGATTTTGAACTAAAAACCGCTATGCTAACTGGGTTAGTGAAATCACTGGTACTTGATAAACGTAAAGAAATTGGGGTGTTGCCATTGGAATTTAAAGCTGCGCGCGATGCTGATGATAAACCGATATTATCAGAGGGGCAGCGTGTTATGTTGCGTGCTGGGCTTGCCAAATTAATCAAATTAGAAATTGATTTCGCCAAAATTGAACCACAACGTTTTCCTAAAATGCTTGTGGTGTGTGAAGATACTTACGTTACGCCGTGTGTTGTCGCTTTTCTCCAAGAAGAAGGCTTAAAAGAAGAAGAAATCATGGCGATTGACTCCACTCGAAAAGGCGAATTAAAACCCAGTGAATGGATCGCTAAGCGAGAACGCTTATTTGACGTTGATAGCCATGCCACCCCTCGCGTGATTGTCAGCGTCTTGATGCTCAGGGAAGGTTTTGATGTCAATAATATTTGCGTGATTGTGCCGCTTCGTACTACCGGCTCCATCATTTTGTTGGAGCAAACCATTGGGCGCGGATTACGATTAATGTGGCGAGAGCCTGAATATAGTGACATAAAACAAGAAAATCGGCACCGGATTAATCAAGGTAAAGAGCCACAAAGTTTAATCGACATTTTAAGCATTGTTGAACATCCCGCGTTTCAACATTTTTATGATGAATTGATGCAAGAAGGTTTAGTGGGTACAACCTCAGAAGAAAGTAAAGAGGATAGCAGCACGGGTGATCTCATTATGGTTGGCTTGCGTGAAGATTATGCAAAATATGATTTTGCCATACCTTTTATTCTGCGAGAAGCGGATGAAAGTTTGCAACAACATGATATTGATCATAAGACATTAGCCCCCTTCGACACACTAACACTCCATCAACTCAAAAACATGATTGGCAAAGGCGATGTTTTTACCTCCCAAGATGTTCAAAGTAAAACTTGGTTCGGTGATTACCGAGTTGATGGTGGCATTATGACAGCGACGGGTTATAATGATTTTGTGGCACGTCTGACTAATCGCCTCTCGGCAGTGTTAAGCGCACCGATTACTAAAAGCGCGAAAACTTATGCCAATAAATCACACTTTCCTTATCTACAAATCAATCAAGCCAAACTAGCCGGATGGATTGATAATTATATTCGCCACCGATTATTTAATACCCATTTTATTCCTTTAGAAGATGAAAACTGGCGCGTATTATTACTTGATGTTGTCGCTCAACATATTATCACCACTTTGGCACGCGCGTTACTGGCTGCTGAAAACACAGAAATTACCGCAGTAGCAGAAGTTACCCACCGTTATTTCTCGGAAGTGCCAAAACTGACTCTGCGTGAAAGTGCCTCTTTGCCAGTGAATAAATGTATTTATGAACGCCTACCTTATCCTACCAAGAGCGGTGGTTTTGAAAAGTCATTTATTGAATTAGCCAACCATGATGGATATGTGGAAGCATTTTGCAAAATTAATGAACAAAAACATGATTTTGCCTGTTTGCGCTATGTAAAGGATGATGGTTTACCCGCCTACTACTCACCTGATTTTTTGGTGCGTACTCAGTCTGCCATTTATCTTGTTGAAACTAAGGCACAAGCGCAAATGAATCATCCCAATGTCCAACGCAAACAAAGGGCTGCGGTAGCATGGTGTGATCGTATTAATGAATTGACATTGGAACAACGTCAAAAATGCGACTGGCATTATGTACTACTCGGTGAAGATTTATTTTATGAATGGCGTGATAAAAACGCGAGGTTGGATGAACTACTCCACTTTGCAAAATTGCGTTCCTTGGACGAGAAAAAACAAGCGGGGTTATGGTAATGATTATATCCGGGCAAGAGCCACTGCTTTTGCAACTTGATAGGCAACAGGAGGTGCCACTGAATTGCCTATTTGGCCTAACACCTGATAGACAGCGCCTGCAAAATACCAGTCTTCTGGAAATCCTTGCAATAACGCACAATCTTGTACTGACAATCGGAAATGTTCGTTTTTTGCTGGAAAAGCAGAGGCTTTGTCGCGGTTAGCTTGTACGCCGTTGGGCCATATTTCTATATGGCCCCAAGCTTTTTGCCCGGCGGTACTATTCAACACCGAAGTGGTAAGTACTGAACCATAAATTTTCAGGTATTTTAATTAAAAGAAACAACCAAGAAGAGGGGCAACCACAAGGGATTGCCCCTACGAACCGCCCGTAGGGGCAATCCCTTGTGGTTGCCCCTTGC
>Ga0180298_1000120_pt1 | contig 16218 bp, 19 predicted proteins | sample GuaBasSediGuay13_FD_121800 | JGI IMG/M metagenome (GOLD analysis project Ga0180298, IMG submission 121800) | Subseafloor sediment microbial communities from Guaymas Basin, Gulf of California, Mexico - Guay13, Core 4488-10 , 4-6 cm | ecosystem: Environmental > Aquatic > Marine > Hydrothermal...
AGCCAGCCTTGAGCTTTTACTTTTGGAATAAAAGTTAGTGTAGAGAATTGACTAACAAAAATAATTAGAATTAGGAGTGGGATTACTTTTTTGTTCACTTGTAGCTCCCCTTTAGATGTTGTTTAGCCGTCTAGCCGTCTGGGGTGTTGATTGTCCATGTTACTTGGATATTATCTCCGCTGATTACGTTGGCTGTTGGGATTGCTGCTACTGCCCAGAGGTTTCCGTCGCTTCCAGCCGTTGCGTTCCAGTGAATGCCAGTGCAACTTATTGTGTAGGAGTCTGTGGCTGTCCATGATGCTACTACTTGGAAGGCGGTTGCGTTTATTACGGTTGGGGTTCCGGCTGTTCTGGCAAGCCCGCCATCGGTGATTTCATTCGGTAATTTTGTCCATGACTTATCGGGGGAAGTGTCGCTTGATAGGGACACATAAATTATTTGTCTTTGTGTCCTATTGTCGAAGCCAAGAATGTCACGGACTTGTGTTGCTCCGATTGTCGTGAGTATGTTGTGGGTTGTGTAGTTGTAGATTACTACGCCGCTTCTCCATATTACAACGTTTACCATGTGCGGGTGCTTGACTTCTTGATACACTCCGAAGGTTTGCCCGCTATAGAAGCCTAATGTATAGGCTCCCATTATTGAGGCTATCAAGCCAACTGCTATGAGTATGGTTTTGAGGTTTTTATTCAGTTTTTTCACCTCCTTCCCATATTTTATAATATATGGCTTTTAGATAGGGCAAAAACAAATATGCAATAGTTATGAAGAAAAGAATCCATGAGAAGAAGTTCATGAACTCAACTACGACTAGGCTTGTTTCGAACGGAAGAGCTGGCAAGAGCTGATATAAAACGAACCACGAGAAGCCTATGAAAGCCCACACTGTGATAATTATTCGTGAGTAAAAACGGTTTTTCTTTGTTTTAGGCATTTTTCCGTCTCCGTGAATGATAGGTATTGCAGATTTTGGTTTAAGTATTTTTTGCTTGGGAAAACCAGCGGTTCGTTTATATTTAAGAATGGAGAAAACTGCAAGCTCTAATGTTATTACCGAAAAGAAAATTTGGTGATATGTAGTGAGGTCTCCGATTTTGCTCCAGTATACTGGTATAAAGCCGTATCGGAAAATTTTCACGTCGACAGATGTCTGAAAATGTAAGGGCTGATTCGTAGTGGTTGAACTTAAAGTCGAATATTCAGATGATTGGCTGAAAGATAGGGGAACTATGCCAGTAAAAATTAATGACCAGACTATAAAGTATCCAGCAAGCAGGATAAAGTATACTGCAAGTGCCTTAACTAGGAAATGCTTAAAGTGGGGATTCATGGCTGGGGATAAGTTAGATTTCACATTTATTATAAGGGTTTTCAAAAATTTTTTGATAGGTAGCATCCGCTACAATTTATTGTTCGAGAAACTCGTGTATTTGTTTAATTATCTTTTGGCTTTCTGCTGAAACCTTATCTAGCAGTTTTTTGCCTTTTGGCGTTATGGTTATTGTTGGGGCATCTGGAGACTTTTTCAGGTGTCCTCTTAGTGCTAGGTTGTTAATTATGTTGTAGAATGGTGCTGGGCTGAAGTGGGTGTTAAAATTGCTGTTTATAATTTGCATTATGCTGTATGCTGTTGTCGACTTTTGGTCGTTTACAACTTTAAGGATTAGGTATGGAAGAAACGTTCTCAGTATTGTTTGGGAGATGTTTTCTATTTTAACAACCATTCCGAATACACCTTCAGCATATTTAACTGTAATCGGATATGGAATATAAAATTTATGATAAAAAAGAGGGAAATTGGCTAGCCAGCCCATACATCTAGACATATTGTTTTCGGTCCAGTAGAGGTCGCATTCCATTCAATGTAATAGTCAAAGGTATGAGGCATACCATCGCCAGTAAAGCTGAAGCTTAAATAGTCTGGAGTTCGGCAGTCCAGAGTTCCTAGCTGGGTATCGCCTTCCTTAACGGTAATCTTGAATAAAGAATAAGCGTCTGAAACTTTGTCTGAGTTAGTGCAGTTAATACAAATAGTGACGGTTTGCCCACTGGTAACATTTATGGATAATGCTCCCTCTATAGTAGTGCTATTATAATAGAACTTGAATGTGTTTGGAAGGGTTATGGTCGTAGTTGCTGTGCCAGTTACAAGTTCGCTTACTTGCTGGGTTATTTTTTGTTGGGCACTCCAGTATTTTACAGCTTCTACCGTTAGGTAACATGCGGTTGCCAGTAGAACTGCGTATAGAAAGGCGATTATGGCTTTCTTTATTTTTGGGTCTTTCATTTTCATCATCCAATTCTGAATATGAATTACAAGGTTATAAAGTTTTTTAAGATGATTTCCTTTTTCTGCTAAGAATTAGAATTATCAATATGGCTAAAATTGATACTATAATTATAATCGTTTCGTTAGCGGGCTTTTGGATTGTAGGTTCTGGGGTGGGAGTAGGTGTAGGTTTTGGTTGAGGGGAGACATATGGCGGGTATACAACCGTCCATCCTACAGTTATTGTCACTGCCGAGTGCAATTCAGCTTTTATGTATATTAGGTTTAGTGATGAATCGTAATACCAACAGTTTTCTGTGAAGTTGTCAAATTCCGGTTTAGAGGTTAATGGTGTTGTGTAAGTTGTTTGATTTATGATTATGAATCGAGGCATTCCTTTATTTGCTGGTTTTATTCCTAACTCCGCTATCGCTTGACTACTGCTGGTTGAAAGTCGGATTCTAAGTATATTTTGGTCAGATTCAAAGAAGTCAGTTATTGTAGCGTTTGCGTTCGTCACATAGAATCCGTATCCGTCGAAAAACCAGAAGTTATTTTCGTCTCTATAAACTTGGTTGAATGTGTGGGTTGTTGAAAATGAAATGTAGCAGTTGTCAGGCGGGTTTTTTCCACCATGCCATGTTGGGGGAACCGTCACGGTTGCGTAAGCTAATGATGATAGTGATAGTAGGCAGAGTGTGAAGAAAACTACTAGGAACGGTAATTTTTTGGAATTTACGGCAAGCATATTGCGTGCCAGCTTAAAACTACGTTATCTGTTCCCTCTGGGGGAGCAGAAGATGTCCAGTCTGGGGGATTCGCCGCTCTATAATGGACGGTTATATGTGTAGAGTTTGCGGTTACGTAGAAGGCTCCTGCTGCATCGGCTGATAGGGAGGTTACGTCAATTACGTTTGGGGTTAACGCAAGGTTGTGTTGCCATGAGAAGTCCGTTCTTGAGCCGTCACCGCTAAATGTTACGACGCCTACCGCTTCGGTTGGAAATCCGGTATTTCTGACGAATCTTATGTCTGGGTCTCCTTCAATTTGCACTGCACCTAGAGCGTTGTCAAGTATCATGTTTAGAGCAATTGCTGACTGAATAGATGTGGAGTTAACATAGATTCCGTAGCTTGAGGAATTTAGTATTTTTGAGAAGAATAGAGTGCTTCTGTTATGTATCCATATTACGCCGTAGCTTTTTGTATTTCTAATGGTGATTTGGTCTATTGCTATATATTCGTGAGATGCATTTGCGGTTATTCCGCATCCGCCGTTGGGACAGTTGGCTTTGTTTCCATCGAGCACCCCGCCATGAATGTAAACGTAATCTCCATCTATAGATAAAATGTCGCATTGAGCATTATCTGCAAGTTTAAACATGCCGTATATTGCTAGTTCCGTATAGCTTGGAATGTGTATTGTGGCGTTTATCTCGAATGTTCCTCTGCATACTATACGTTCCAGCCATGCCCTTCCGTTTGTTAGAGCGGAAAAAGTTTGATGAATAACTGCGGTTGCGTTTTCTCCATAGAATTCGACTTTTCCTTTGCAATTTACCGAGTAGTAGTATGAGCCGTTTCCGATGATGATGTAGCATGTTGTAGCTGGCAAGTCTTCAAGGTAAATGTCGAAGGCAGGGTCATCATATGATAATGCAAGATACCTAATTGCACTTCCAGAGGAATAAACAAGGTCTAGGGTTTGGTAGTATTGTTTTAATGCTGAGTTATTGTTCAAGATTTTCTCAGAACGTTCTATTTGAGTGTGCGGGATATTTTCTAAAGTCAAAGTTAACATCAATAACATGAACAATAATATTGAGAACCTTGCCGCTTTCATTTGAATTCCTTGTTTAAGGTTACTATCGAGCCTTAAATTTTTTATCAAAGAATTTTTAAATGGTAGCATCTGCTACCATTTTTTAGTTAGTAAAAGTATGCAGACGATTGCTGTAAGTGCTACTGCAAGGTATAGGTGCCATGGTGGAACTGTGAAGAAGCGTAGGATAGCAATAGGCATCTGTTCTATTGGAATCTTAGGTTCGAAAATAATGAGCCACAGTATTATGGGAATCAAAAGAACACTTGTTAGCCATGTTTTCCGTTGACTAAAGAAGTATAGCCCACTCATGAAGACTATAATCATTAGTATCCAAAAGATTGGAGGAAGGCAGTATTGGATTGTAGGTGGGGGTTGCGGTGTTGGCTTTGTAAGGAACACACCCACAGCATAGACTACTGTAATTGTCATGTCTCCAGTTACTTGTCGCTCAAAGTATGGGCTGTCTATCCGAATTTGCGGGCTTGCTTCAACAATATAGTATACAAAAGCGTAGGTTACATCTTCCTTTTGGAAGGTAATGTGTTCGGGGAAAAGTTCTATAGAGTATAAGCCTACTATATCGTAGCTACAGTTGTAGGGGGTATATACCAATTCGCCGTTTATTATCATGCCTACGCCTTCAAGGTCTTCTCCATCCACAGTTTGAGCTTTAATTTGGATTCTGACAAAAGGCATGCAGAATTTTAGTTGCCATGATGATACTTGGATAGCGTAGGAGAAACATCTGTCTTCTCCGTAATTCATCCTAGCGATTGTCACATTTTCCACGAGAAATCTAAGGATGTCCCAGTTATACCCGTTGTAGCGGGTAACATACATGCTTTCCTCGAAGTAATGGAATGACAGAGAGGTGTTGTCAAGCGTTAGCGATGTTGCAAGTAACGTTTTGGAATGTAAACCATCATCTTGAATGTCCCAATGGGAAGAGCCGCCTGCAGAATGCCGTATTGAGTGCCCGATTCTAATTGGAGGAGCGTTAAAGCTGAATACTTCATCTATGTCTGAAACGTTTATACACCAGAGAAAATAGTCAGTCCAACAATTATGCCAACGCCAAATTTCCACATTATCATGTCTTACAGCAAGGTTGGTAAGCCCTTGGGGATTTTCAATTAATGTTCGCTGTGAAGAGCCGACTATAAAAACAGTTATGTTACCATTAGGCAAATATTGAAGTGCAAAATCTATAATTGAGTATGAAAGGATATAGTGTTCGCTTGTAGCGTTTATAGAATGCACGGGCTTCTGGAAAGTGAAGTTGGAAATCATGTTTTTAGGCGGAAGCCAATAATAGTTGTTATCGCCAATATAGATTTGACGTCCACTTTCAGTTATAGAAATATTGCTTGTGTCTGTTGCATTTATATAGGGAGAGACACCCCTTAATGTCCATGCCCGATAAGGAAGTTGCGTATATTCATGTATTAAACATGCATAGTCTAGGACGACATCGTTGTTAATGGGGCACAATTTTATTTGAGCATTATTAACCCTTCCAAGAGAGTTAAAATAACTGGTAAGATTGTAGTAGAATGAACCTCCCCAGTATGATGGGGTAACAGTCCCATAATAGTGCCATGTTGCACCTCCATCATAAGAAAGCCAACAGTGCATGCTAGGCAGTCCTTGTTCAGGTCCATACATGTAGAAAAATACGTTTCTAACTGAGCCACCGGGTAGTCCTTCGGAGAGTGGAAATGTTAAAGTGTAGTTAACACCTTGTTCAAGGGTTTCGTTAACGCCGTCCAGAACGTTAAGTGGAACTTGGTTTGCATGTAATTCCTCCCATGTGTGTCCTATAGCTCTTGAGTTTGACGGGTTAGTGTAGTTGGTTACTTCTAGTGTTTCAAGGGGGCATCCGAAGGAGTTGTAAAGCACAAGATATGCATGGTCGATTGTGATAGTAGCTGTGGTGTATGGCGGGCATATCAACTGGAACCTTACTCGCATTTTTTGTAGGTTATCGTCTGTTGGTAAAACATAGTTTGGAAGCCACCCTGTTGTTACACGGCAACTTCGTTCGAAAGTATATTCGTTGTAGCCAGTTTCTAGAAGAAAGTGGAAGGTGGTTATTGGTTCTTGAACCCATGTGTATCGGCTTACATTATTATGCCATTGGTAGCCATCATAGAAATCTACCCGCAGAAATACATATTGGGATTTACCAGCTAACCAGTTGGTGCCATTTATGGAGCCTGTTACATACAGCCACACGTCATCTATAAATGTTGCGTTATTCCATACTATAGGCTCGTTTGGTCTAAGTTCTTCGCCGGAGTAATAGCTGGTGAAAGTTTCCGTTTCTGTGTCAAAAATAAGTGAGGGATACCATGTTTCCCTTTGCGGTGCAAACGTTATGAGCACTTTGTTGTCAAAGTTTTGAAGTCTTTGAGCAGGAATAGTAGCGGTGAATGAAAACTCGAAGACATGCCATTCAGTTCCATTGTAATAGGCAAAGCCTCGGTTGTATAGCGGAATACTTGCTCCAGTGTCCCCTATACTTATTAGATAGGAGATGAATAGATTGTCGTTGTTGGTGATTGTCATGGTTGGCGAAACTGGAAGTTGATAGGTGTAAGAGGCGATTGTTGTAGGTGTGCCCCAATTCCAGTCGCAAGTTTGCTCGTTAAACGTGGCTGTAACTATCGTGAGATTACTAGAAGTAAAGTCGGCTTGTGTATAGACAAGGTATAATGTTTCGTTGTTTCTGTCGTAGTAAACGGTAAAGGGGACGCCACTTCCATAGTTGCCCCAACCTCCCCCGCCTAGACCGTGCCAAATGTGGGTGCCGTCGACAACAACATCCCAGAACGGAACAAAATTGAATATTTTACTGCCGGAGTAAGGTGAGCCGTCTGGCTCAATCCAGTATTGAGCGTCTAGGCTACACTTATAACGCAGGTATCCTTCTAAAATTCCGTTATCTATCCATCCGTCGAAGAAAAATTGCCAAAAGTAACCGTTGGCTGAAAACGCTGACTTTTGAGGTATTGTCCCTATAGGGTTAATTTGCCCCGAATGAGTGAGGTTTGCAACTAATGACGGTAACCGTTGCACCACCCCGAAAATAGTTAATGAAAAGGTGTTTGAGGATATATTGAATGGGTCAACATAGCTTGTGTTGAAGGTTACTTGAACTTTAAATGTAGCGATTCTAATATCGTTTGTTGTTGCTGTGTATGCATATCGGTTTATGTTGTTTGGGGATGGTTGGCTCTGATATATAAGACTCTCGTTTTTAAACCATAAAAAGGTGTAATTGCCAAGGTTAGGTGTTGCTGTGCATGTTAACATTGCGGTTTCACCAACTTTTAATATTTTTCTGTTTGACGTTAGGGTGACGTTAGGGTTTGAAGCAACAATTGTGACTGTGTTTGACCACTGAACTGTTCCTCCAGCATCAGTAACTTTCAATATTACATTATAAGTTTGTGCCTCAGTATGGAGAAGAGTGAAGCTTGATGTCGTGGCTTTTGGCTGGTTGTTTACAAGCCATTGATAAGTGTAGGGGGGAATCCCGCCAGAAACAGTGGATGTAAAATCTGTTTTTAGACCTCTGCAACTTTTGATGGTTCCCGACGGAGAAATGCTCACGTTAAGGACGCCTAGGGAAATATAAACGTTTACAACGTTTGATTTGTTTTCGATGTTTAGACTGTCGGTAACGTTACAGTGCAAAGTCCAGACGCCTACACCCCATTCTGTAGCGTTTATCTGTAATTTTGAAGAGTTTGTTCCAATAGGCGTTGTTCCGTTTTTATACCATTGATATTGTATTGGCGGGGTGCCACCTACAACGCTTGCAGTTACAGTTTGACATTCGCCCAAATTGATGCTGACAACGGCTGGAGAAACTGTGACTTCTAAGGAGAGGGCTGACACCGTGCAGTTTGCCACGTTAGATTTTACGGTTGCCCCTTCTGCGTCTGTCACGTTGCACCATATTTGGTAGAAGCCTAATGTTTCAGTTCTAAAGTTAAAATATGGTGAGTCGACATCCTGCGGTGTGCCGTTGACGAACCATTGATACGTGTATGGGGGTAATCCGCCAGTAACTTCAGCAGTAAATGTTTCCGTAGCGTTTCTGTTGATGGTTATTGTTTCTGGAGAAACGTGAACAGATAATGATGGCTTTGAGAGGGGGACTTGAAGGGCGTATTCTCCGTCACAAACTACTTGATTTTGAAGGGCACAGTCGCCTATTATATTCCAGTTTGCATAGAAGCTTTGCGGGTCTTCAAAGTCTTCGCAGAAGTCCCATGTATCGATACAATCAAAATATAGTAGGTAAAAGGTTTCCTCTAAAGTGTCGTTGCACTGGATACTTCCGAAAGCACAACGTCCCCACCGTGAATCTGTCGTCCCGATTTCGTAATACCATACATTCTCATCGTCGATATTAACATAAAGTTCGTAGGGTCCGTATATGTCTTTAGTGCAGTAACAGACAACCACGTGCCATTCCAAAGAGTAGTTACCTAAGTTGGCGGTTATTTCAATTTCCGGCGTTCTAATGGTCATGTTTAAGCCTATTCTATCTGAGGCGTTATAAATCCAGATAGACCACTCGCTTTCGAACCCTTCAAAGTTTACTCCAGAGTATTCAATTATCTTTGTTGTTCCAGTTCCGTTGTAGTAGGGACAGAAAAATGCAACCTCACCAAAAAACTCGTCCATCGTGTAATTTTGCGAATAATCTCTTCTAATGTAGTTTAATCCGTATCCGCCCATAGCAGAAGTGGTATATTCAACTTTCAGCATAGCTAAGAACATGAATGTAGAAATTATGAGAAGAGTGATTAGTAGAGTCCCTTCAATTTTAGATTTTAGCTTCATTTGCAACCAGAAAAAGGTTATATTAAAAGCTTATTTTAATTTTTGTTAAAAAAGTTTGTATGAGAAAGGGTGTGGTGTGCACTTGTATAAGTCTGCTGTTGTTTGTGCTACGCTTGTTATGTTGTTCCTAGCGTTTTTCATGCCCATTATTGATTATGACGAGCTTTATAGGTTCGAGGTGGCGAAAAGTGTAGGTTTTTCGCTGAAATATGTTAATAGTTTAATATGGTTGCCTATTTACCAGTTTATAATAGCGTTGCTTCGGGATTTATTGTTGCTACGGTTGTTTTCTGTTTTTTGTGTAGTGATTGCGTCCGTTGTGGTTAAGAGGGTAAGTGAAGTTCTGTGGAGTAAAAAGGTAGCGGCTGATACATGTGTTTTTTACGTTTTAAACCCTCTGATTATCCTTTACGGTTCTATTGCTTTGCCTGAAAGTTTGACAACGTTGTTGTTAGTGACGTTTACATATTTTTTCAGCGTAAAGAAACATGTTTTAGCTTCTTTTGTTTTATGTTTGGCGGTTTTGACGTCTTATACAGCTTGGGTCTTGATTCCGTTCGTATTATTTTATGCTTTCCTAAAAAAAGAGAAGACTTTAGTTAGTTATGTTTTCCCAATAATTTTTTTGGTTTGGTGGGGGTTTGTAAATTTTCAGTTTACAAATAACCCTTTAAATTTTGTCAGTTTAGCCCATTTCTACTATGTAGCCCTAACTCGACAGCTTCCAATGTTCGCCAACACCCCTTTCTCGTTTTTACTTTTCACAGTAGTTTATCCAATATCTTTCACGTTCCCGTTTTACATTTACTGTTTCCGCAAGCCAAAAATGGTAGACGTTTACGTGTTATCTGTTTATTTCGTTTTTTCATCTGTTGTTTTGCTTGTTGTCGGGCAAGTATTAGGCTACGTGTTCGGTTGGGCAAGATATTTCATTCCGCTTATACCGTTCATTTTGACATTAGGAAGTAGTAGCACATGCAACTTAAAGCATAGGCGGTTGGCAATTATCGTCTATTTTGCGTTAAGCCTTATTTCCACAATTTTGCAAGTATATTATATTTACGATTTCAAAAATCAAATGTTAAACAGGTGAATGAGAATGAAGCGTGTGGTTAAGGGAATAGCATACTACGATGAACGTGCATTTTGGAAAATTGCTGAAAAACTGCATCGGCATATTCACCCCGATATTGCAACGGCATCTGCTGTGCTTTCAAGTGCTTTAGCTTTTATTTTATATTTAGACGTGACAAAAAACCCCAATAATTACTTATGGATATGTGCTCTTGTGGCAATCCACTACTTTTGCGACGCTATTGACGGAAAAATTGCAAAACTACGGTGTTTAAAAAGAAAAAACGGTGGTTTGATAGATAAAGTATCAGACTGTATAAGTTCCGTCTTATTTATCAGCGGATTTTTCTATTCAGCAACCAAAAGTGTGCAAATCACAGCCGTTTTCTTGATAATCTACTTTATCATTTTCATAAGCTATTTGTATTATTATTTCGCAAAAAAGGTGGACGTAATATTTGGCGGGACAGAAGGTAGAATTGGGCTTATAGTATTGAACCTATTGATGTGGATTAATAAATAGCAACTGCTACAAGTTTTTTGTCTAAACGAATCTGTTGAGTATCTTCAAGATTCACAATTTTTGCAACACTTAATGTTACTAAATGCGTAAAAAAAGTTTGTTTTATTTAACGTGTAGTTTGTTAGATTTATGTTGATTTTCTTTTGAGGGTTATTTGAAACAGCCGTTATGTAAATTTTATATGTTCAGTTTGTTAATTGTTAACAGGGGGTCTGTTTTGGGGCGTAAGAAAGTGTTTGGGTTGACGGAAGAAGAGGAGCGTATGCTTGACTTGTTAATGAAGAAGGATACAAGCTTGGTTGCAATAGAGTTGGGAAAAAGTGAGGCTGCGATTTATCAAGCGTTGTATCGGATAAGAAAGAGGGTAGAGGAAGCTCAGAATCTTGTGAATAAAATCAACAATTATAAGATAAGAAGCCCACGTTTAAGAAAGCTGCTTACGGTGGGAAGACCTGTTGAGAGAAAGAGAGAAACCAAGCGTGCATGATTTAGCTTTGAAGTTTGTGGCTAGGCAAACTGGAGGAAAAATTACTCATTTTATGACAGAGTTGAGAAATAATTCACAGTTTGCAGGTAGAGTGCCAGACGTAATTACTGATAATTGCATTCATGAAGTAGAAGTTCTAAAAATCAAGCAGAAGATACGGGGATACGCTGCTATATCTGATAAAAGGAAAAAGTTGTGGGTTGTTTTCGACGGGAACCCACTCTTGACATTTGATGAAATTCGATTTTTGTATCATCAGAATGGAAAAATTTACGAATTAAAAGCAGAGACTCTTCCTATTGCATTAGACATAGAAAACAAAACAATTCAAGAAATAAGGGAGAAATTTGCAAGAATGATGGGTAAATTTAGAAAAACAAAGCTTGAGTATTTGTCAAAAAAGAAAAGCCTTGAAAGAGAGATTTCAAGGTTGAAGAGGGAGATAAATTCGCTTACAAAATTAAAGTCAAAATTGGAATCAATAATTAAAGATTCAAGAATTGACGCTTACATAGACTTTAGAAATGGAAACAACTTAGTAGCCATAAAGGTAGATACAGAAATGGCACAAAGAATTATAGACCGTATTCTTTCAGAACGTGAAAATGTTTAATAAACAACTGGTCAAAGAAGAATAATTTTATCTTTGTGTAACGTAAAAGGATTTTTGGGTGGTCTTAGTGAGTCATAAGGGCGGCATAGGTTTGGGTGGTAGAAGAAGAAGGGCTGGCGGAGTTGATGAGTGCGTATGTCCAAACTGTGGTTATAAAGTGAAGCATGTAAGGGGAAAACCGTGCTCCATGATTAAATGTCCGAAGTGTGGAACGCCGATGGCTGGAGGCTGGTAGAATTAGCTGACATATGTTAGGTTCGGATGTTTTCTGTCTATTCCCATTTTTTCTGGTTGTTGTGTAGCGGTTGCTACTTGTATTTCTAGGGGGGCTGGGTCGTAGGCTAGTTCTTCAAGTGCCGCTATTATTGTGGCGGGGTTGTTTTCGTATCGGTAGGTTACGTCTAGTCCATATCTTCCTTTGCTGTATTTTGTTAGTCTCGTTATCCACCCTAGTTCTTCTAGTTTTTTGAACGCCCATGAAAGTCTAGTCTTGTATAGTGGCTCTATTTCATTTAGTCTACAGTATAGTCGGTATAGTTCAAGGGTTTGCTGGGTTGATATTATCTGGTCTTGTGAATGTTTGGCAACCACGCTTGCTGATAGTAGAAGAATGCAGAGGTGTTCGTCCATGTGTCTTATTTGTTGTTTCCAGTAGTCGGTTTTTGTTCTTGTCCATGCTTGCTGTATTATTTGCTCGGTTATTTTTTGCCCTTGCGTTATTTCACATGCGTTTTTTAGTATGTCGAATCCTAATCTTAGGTCGGCTATCAACCTCTTGACTTTAGCGGCTACAAATTTTATGGCTGCATCATCATATGGAACGCCAATAATGTCAAGTCTTTGCTTCAAAATTGCTTCAATTTCCATAGCGTCATAAAACTCGAAAAGTATTGGCTTAAAGCGGTATCTTGATTGAACGTCATCTCTAATGAACCTCATGAATTTCGGGTATATTATTGTTCCTACAAGGATTAGGTGTAGTTTCTTATTGTATTCTGTGCAAGCTTCGTAAAGCTGTTGTAATAGAGGGTTAAAAAGTTTGTATTTTACAATGTTCTGGATGTCGTCTATGCAGAAGTGAATATGCTCGGCGTTTATGTCTTGTAATGCGTGAAATGGGCGTTCAAGGAATCTAAGTTTTCGCCCTATTGCTCTCTCGACGGCTTTGCTGAAGTTAGCCATTATGGCTCTGTCTCCACTCATGTAAATTGAAACATGATTTGGAATTTGGTTCACTTCCTCTAAGAATTTTTTAACGGTTACAGTTTTGCCTGTGCTTTTAGGTCCTTCAAGATAGAAGTGGGTTAGAGAATCATTAACATATTCCCTTAGCGTTTTGAGTTGTCTGTCTCTGAACAGAATCTTTTCTGGAACGTAATCGGGAGAGAAGACAGTATACCAGAGCGGTTTGGATGTCGCCATTAATACCGCCTCAGCAAGCATAAGGATTGAAATTTCATGTTGGCATAGGTGAGATATAAGGCTTTTTTCCAGTTCAAAATATTTTTTAGAAACAAAAAAGCTGATTTTTGACTTTTTTATGTAAAAAAAGATGGGGGTTATGGTTCTTCTTCTCTGCTTGCTGTTGAATAGCAGCAACGAGGGTTTTTGCATTTTTTGTAGAAGTTGCAACTCCATTTTATGCTCCATGAGAAGGCGTCTCTGCGGGTAAACATTACCGGAACTATTTTTACGAATACTGTTTCTGGTTCGCCGTCCTCTTTTTCTTTGAAGTGGGGGCAAATAGAGCTGTGGGGTGATGGTAGAGGGAACAGTTCATAGCGGGTGCTCATGCTATAATCTCCATAGGGTTGTTAACTTTTCCTAGTATGTCTAGAAGTGCTTTATAACGGTTGAGGAACTTTTTGCCTTTATCTGTTATTGCAACAAGCGGGTCGGTGATTTGCGGTGAGTTAATGTATGATTTCAGCAGGTTACGTCTTAATAGAGAGTTAAGTAATGCTTCAAATTTAATTGGGTCTATTTTTAGTTGCCTTCTGATTTCTGTTGCTCCCACTGGCTTGACGGCTTTCTTTAGAACTTCTGCAATTAGTTCGATTCCGTATTCTTCGAGCAACTCGGACATCATTAGTCACCTTAGAAGAGATAATAGTTCGGTAAGTTGATTCTTTTAAATTGTTATGAAAGTTTGTTATAGAAATTTGTTCTTTAATTAGTAGCGTCCGCTACTTTATTATGTTTTTTAGCCATATTTTACCTGTCACACTTGGCTTTTGAATTTCTTCTTCAAGGGCAATTATATCGTCGTAGATGTTCGGCTCGATTTTGGCTATTCTCTGATATATTGAAGGTTGATAGTAGGGGCACCATTTACAGTCAGTCACGCCGTATATTTCATAGTATGGGTTTGGCTCAACCGCCTCTTGCTTTAAGAATTCCATAACGTCTCTATCTGTCCAGTCCAAGATTGGCTGAACAAGATAGCTTCCACTATGTTCATGGTCTGGAGAAAGTATTCCGTAGGTGTTGTAAACTTTGTTTCTGTAAGAGCTTTCAGCTTTTCTTACGCCACAGAGCTTGAATATGGTTTTGTATCCGTAAATTTTTCTTAGGTAAGCTCTCTGAGGTCTAATTTTTAGTTTTATTCTGCACCATGGCTTGTTTATAGTGGGAAAATACCCCCATCTTCTAACTTGGTAGGCAAAGTCTCCTTGGTAATGTTTGGCTGGATGGACTATGTGTAATTCAACGCCTAATTTTTCGCATAAATTTTTGTTCCATTCCAAAATGTGAGGTAAAGTGATTGATGAATCCATAAAAACGGCTTCTTTTATTCCGCATTTTAAGGCGAGCAATAATACGGTTAAGCTGTCTTTTCCACCGCTAAAGAGAACTATGGTTTTTCCTTTTTTCTTCACATTTTTTATGATGTTGAGAGAGTGCTTAATCTTCTGTTCCATGAGATTACATTATTTAGCGGGGAATCTTTTAAATTTTTTAAATGTTATACGATTTGTTAGGTGAATGAATGCGACCTTTAGAGCGGGAAGTTGCGAAGAAGTTTGAGCCGTTTATTCGATTATCTGAAGGGCTAAACCGTGAGATAGGGGTTTGTATGTGCCGTGATGGACGTATGTTTGTAAGTTTAGGTAATGAATGCAGCACGCTGATATATTGTGAATGCGACCCAGAAATTCTATTTCACACTCATCCGAAGTCGGATGCCGTTCCCAGCATACACGATGTTAGAGCAATGATAAGTGCTAGTCAAAAGGTTACGGATGCGGATTTTTGTATAGGAAGTTTGGATGGAGATGAAGTTAAAGTTAATTGTATAAAAATTGGCAGAAAAACTAAATAGAAATGTTTTTACGTGTTTTTGCATCATTCATATTCAGAATATGTAGTTGGAATAGAGATGCCGCAGAAGAAATGGAAAACTGTAGGATATATTTCGTTAAGCAGAAACCAAACATGTGTTTTAATAAAGATTGAGAATGAAAGGTATATAGCTGAAATTAATGATGTTTTAGAGGTTTTAACCAAAAGAAGGGCTTATGCAAAAGTTCTGAAGAAAGAATGAATAGAACACTCTTCTATAAGAGTTTATATTTTTCATAAAGTAAAATTATTAATTCTGGGTGGATGAGGGAAGGCGGTAGGAGTGGCTTTGAGGCTACGGCTGAAAGGTTTTTCCCTCCCAACGGGGGCGGAGCAACTAGGCACGGGTTAGGTCGGTCTAACCGAGCCGTAGCTGAAATGCAACGGTCTCCGCCACCGACACCCTCTGCTACTGTTAAAAATTTTTTGACAAAGCTTTAAAGATTGTCCGGTTTTAGGTCTTTGTGATGGAGTTATGCAAAAGGTAAGGCGAGCAAGGCTTACGTTGGAAGAATTGAATGCCATTGAGTCTGAAGGGAGAAAGCGTGCCTTTAATCGTGATAGTTTGCCATTAGGGGATGGGCATTTTTTGGCGATGATGGCTAATGCTTCAGAGCAAATTGCATGGGATATGGAAGTTGAAAATCCAGACCTATATGAGTTAGCGTTTAGCATTGCGAATGCCGCTCGGTTTGGAATAGAGGATGCAAGTAGATGCGAGAGCGAGGCAATTCCTAGAAAAAACTGTGAGGTTAATTATAGAACAAAAATTATGCTTCATAATGTTGATGACAAAAGCGAGAGGGCTATTGGGAGAAGATGCACATATTTGCTTGGTCAAGTTGATTTCTATGGTTTATCTGCGTTTCTTAATGACATAACTGCTTGTTTTCATGTTGCTCTTGACCTTTACAAGAGCACAAGGGATGAATGGGTCAGAATGGGGAAATGCATATGGAAGGTGGTATAGTTTGAAGGCTCATCCTGAACTTGTAAAGGGTTGCAGAGTTTGGGATGAATTGACAAGTCGGCTTCAAAACAAGAGGATTACTTATGACAACAATCCGATTCATTTTTACTCTTTTCACGATTATGATAGTTTAAGATGTAGAATTGAGGGGACACACGCTGAAGTGACTGTGGGTTCGGCTTCTGGACATAAGGCACACATAATGTTGACTCCTAACGGCTGGGAACTTCAATATTATGATACTGATGAGCTGGTTAA
>Ga0180298_1000125_pt1 | contig 16010 bp, 16 predicted proteins | sample GuaBasSediGuay13_FD_121800 | JGI IMG/M metagenome (GOLD analysis project Ga0180298, IMG submission 121800) | Subseafloor sediment microbial communities from Guaymas Basin, Gulf of California, Mexico - Guay13, Core 4488-10 , 4-6 cm | ecosystem: Environmental > Aquatic > Marine > Hydrothermal...
GATTAAAACGGGCGACATTGACACTTACAACAAACTTCGAGAACAAGCGAATGAACTGTTAGCGTCTGTTCCACAAAAACCGACTCGGGAAGAACGGATCGTCACAACCCCTGAAGAAATTGAAGGCCACAAGATTGTTCAAGACATCTTAAAAGAACTGATTGAACCAAACCGCGTTGTGATGCGCGACACCATTACCTACTGCGGCATTCTTTTTGACGACAACAACCGCAAGCCCATTTGCCGGCTTTATTTCAACAATCCCAAACGAAAACAACTGGCCCTTTTGGACGAACAGAAAAATGAAGAAAAGGTGCTCATTGACGAATTAGACGATATTCGTCAACATGCCGATAAGTTAAAATTTAGCGTCATGTATTATCTTTCCTCTACCATGTCAAAGCAATAATGCTGAGTATTACTCAATACAACAATTCTATCACCCCCTCACCATCTTACTTCCCACCTCCCCCATTCTTTTGGATTTAAAATCCAATATAACCAACATTTCAGGGATATCAGTCTCTCTTTCTAACATTCCAATCACGAAATCCCTTATTTTGATCCCCCTTGCCCTGGCTGCCAAAGCCAGGGCTTGTCTTAGCTTGAATGGCACGTTTATTTTAGCGATTGGCATCTATCCGTAATTTTCTCATTTAAATAACTCATCTAAGTCATCAACTTCTACCCATTGCCCCCTATCAAATTCCGCTTTAGCTTGTTCTAGCCTTAGCGCGTTTGCAGGAGAAGAAAGTAAATAGGCCGTTTCATCGTCAACTTCTGGTTTTAATTCGCTTTGTGGTTGCTTTGTTGTGTGCCATTGGAGAGAATGATTATCCCGAATTGACGATTCTGATTTGGATTCTTCAGTGATAGAAATAATCACTTTTTTTCCCCATAGCAATTTAGGTATAGGGAAATTTAAGGTGCCATCTTGATTAATTTGGGTTTGTAAAATCATCATATAACACTCAATGCGTGTGTTTGAAATTTAAACTTTGAATAGTGCATTCAAATAAATTATCAGTTGAGATGCAAGTGTTTTACGGTAATAGACACATTAACGTTTGAACAAAAGCATTATTCCCCCAGCCAAAACGCATCGGGTAAGGGATCATTAAACTCTTCACTCATCCAACCTTGCCCCTCATGTCATCCCAATACCCGTGGTGGTAATGTATCAAGGGCCGATGGCCTAAAAGTCGGTGAAACAATAGGCATTAATTTTATAAGTGATTGATTATTATAGAATATCATTTCATTTTGACTTTCTGTCAACATCGTCTTGTCTCTCCTCTTTTGAAATCGTTTAATGATATTTAACGCTATTCCCTATAAACCAATGCAAACATTATACCTCGCATCCGTAAAGTTGAGCCATTGACGTGGCGTTATTCGTAGGGTGGGTAAGTGGGCGTTTTGATATTCGTTTAGGCCTTAAATCTTACCGCCCACTTGCCCACCATTTGCCCACCATAATCGCACCGGTTTTGTAGAACAACCTGCCTATTAATTGCAAATAAATCAATAGGTTATCGCGCCATGCCAAGAGTACGAGACATAAAAAAAGCCCCTTGTCACAAGACTTGGGGCTTTGTAGGGTGAATGGAGCAAAACACGCCATTACGGATTTTTGCTTTTGAGTTTACCAGCGAGGTGTTTGATTAACCGCTTCTGGTCTAAAAACGAAATTCACTTCACTCATTTCGTTAGAACTGAAATGAGGTTTCTGTGTTGGTTTGTCTGGAGAGTTTTCTCTCCTTTCCTCCACAACAGCTTTGCCTACTTTATCAAATAACTCAAAAACAAATAACCCAGGTTTAGAGATAAAATAAAGTAACTTTTCTGTATAAACACTGTTTTTTTGTTCATCCTTGAACGCAGTCGCTGAACTATATTTTGCTGTAGCATAACCTAAAAACGTGTATGGAGGTATCTCTTTTCCTGGATTTGATCCGCTAGTTGCTGGCTTTTTCTCTTCAGAGTCTGCAATTTCGCGCTCAACACCTAATGAAACATTTCCATCATTGTCATTGTGTTCATTATTATTGGGTGGAATTTGTAAGTCTGTACGACAGGCATCAAGAATAACAAAATTAATACGTTTCTTTATACTTTTTAATGCTTCATCGTTATACACCTCATACACCTTTGTTCGTGTAAAAGCATTCTCCTTCAAATATTCTTCTTTAGACAAGTTTTCGGTTTTCATTCCTATGGGAACTAGATAAGTTTCATTACCTGATGTGAGCCCATGTCCTGCATAATAAAAGAGTGCTACCAAAGTATTCTCTTTTTCTGTTGTTTTATCTTCTGTTTCTGTATTGTTTGCTTGAACAAAGGTATTTGCTTCTTTTTTCAGAAGTGCTTTAAAGGCTTGAAGTGCAACTTCCATCTGCTTTTTATCAGCGTTTTTAACTTGTAATACATGAAAACCTAAACTTCTCAATGTATTAGTCATATCTTCAACATCTTTCTTTACACTAGGTGCATTTATCCAATCTTTTAAGGGCTTATCTTCCTGAGCCTCTTTTGAATAATCAAAATTACCAATCACTAAAGCCACACGTCGTTCTCCTTGGACACCTTGAGTCGGAAAAGATGTACACCCTTGAAATAAGGATGTTATTAGCAAGCATAATATCAGAGTACGCATGATTGATTTCTCCATAAATTGAAAAAAAGCGATCTGGACAATTTGAATCGTATTCAAAAATCATAAACCCAGTTTAATGAAGCCTTGAGACTATACACTTGTTCTTCAACAAATGTTCTCGGCACAACACTACCTAAATCACTCTCTGTTATACCCATATCCATTGTATAGTAATAACCATCTAATGAAATACCATAAGTCAACTTTCCATAATTAAGTCTGGTAAGTAAACCATTCAATGAAACCCCACCTCTCCAAGCGGTCGTTGAGTTGATAGTCTGTTCATTGGGAAAGGATTGTTCACCAACAAACGCTGTAAAATCGTATTTACCTTTTAATCCACCATAAGCAAGGTAGAAGCCCAGTTTATGTTGATTCTTCTTATCAAGTGGGCAAGTATAAGCAGGTCCCACAAACCAACCAGCTGTCTTAAAATGACTTTCACTTCTAGTCACGTCCATCATTTTTGAATCTTCTATATCTTTGATTGTGATAAGATGAGCATCTGTTTTACTCCACTTGTAACCAGCAAAGACAGAGACATTTTTATGTAAAAATGGAGGTTGCCAACCTACAGTGATTGCAAAATCATCACGATTAAATGCCGAATTGACATTTTCTAATTCTTCCAAGCCTTCATCAACTGTGCGTGAAAAAAAACCATCTCTAGCTTTATCAGACCATTGCCCATATAGATCAAGGGAAATATTGTTTAGAATAGGAAGATTAATAAGATTACCAGTAAACCCTGCACCAATAAAAGGTATGTTATCACTGAATTCCTCCTGATTAAAAGGATCAGCATACTTGTAGGCCATCATTCCCGTCATTGCCCTAAATTCAACTGACTTACCTATTTTGTTATTAGGCTCGAACTTATTTTTTTTGATGAAATCATCAATTTCAGCATCTGATATTTTAGATTTGATCCAAAAGTTTTGGTTTTTCACAGAAACATACCTGACATGGGCAGGATACCCTTGTTGATCTGTAATCTCCCGCGGAATATTGATGACATGCTTTTTCTTCAAATTCTCAATAAAAGCGGCCCTTGCATAGATTTTGAGGGTGCCCGTTTCTGTCGCTTTCAATGTTAGGTTCATTGTTTTTTCTTCACCAGCGAACCACTGGTTGTACCAGTTTTCTACCATCATCTCTTTGGTTGGCTCAAGACAATGGATATGGCCTACACAATAAACCTTTGAACCTATGCCATACTCAATACTTTCCTCATCTTTTTCGACAATTTCTACTTCTGAAGAAAACGATACGATAATGCTACCTTGTACTGTTTTATCAAGAGGATTTCTAGCCACTAAGTCAAGTGTCACAATTTCTCCGGGCTTAACTTCACTCTTATCCAACTTCACTGTTAAATCAGTTTCAATGCCTAACACATTCGCAAAATAGACGGACAGTAGTATCAGTAAAAAGGCTTTCACATTTTTTCTCATTTTGTTATGAACCTGTCAAACAAGGGCTAAATAAAATAACATCATTTAAACTGATTAATCCTAACATTACGCCTCTATTGGAGTTATTTTTCATCCGAGGGTTGAAAATATTCAAAACGAATAGCATTACCCCCTTGAATCAAGGTCATATAAATATTTTGAATTTTATCTTTATCAAGCCATTTTCCTTCACTTGAAGCTGAAGCTTCTTGAAATTCTTTTAATTGCACTTCAGGAATATAAAGTATGCCAAAATGTTCCGTTTTTGAAGAAAAATAAGAGTAAGTCGTATCAGAAACTAAATTGCCTTTGTCGTCTATCAATCCACAAATAACCGGATTATTTTGGCAGTTTTGAGTAACGTCTTTTGCGGCTTGTGTAGCCTGATTAACCGTTATATCACAAGAAGCGGGATCGTTTTGACATTGCGCTATTCCTGCTTGGGTTGAGCCATCCTTGGGATCGACTATAATCTCACAAGAAGCGGGATCGTTTTGACATTGTGCTATTCCTGCTTGGGTTGAGCCATCCTTGGGATCGACTGTCATCTCACAAGAAGCGGGATCGTTTTGACATTGCGCTATTCCTGCTTGAGTTGAGCCATCCTTAGGATCACCTGTAATCTCACAAGAAGCGGGATCGTTTTGACATTGCGCTATTCCGGCTTGGGTTGAGCCATCCTTGGGATCGACTATAATCTCACAAGAAGCCGGATCGTTCTGACATTGCGCTATTCCGGCTTGGGTTGAGCCATCCCTTGGATCAACCGTTATTTGACAGGACATAGGATTTCTCTGACACTGCAATATGCCAGCTTGAGTTGACCCATCTGTATTTTGATTGACCGTGATCCCACAAAGGGCAGGATTTGAACGGCATATTGCTTTGCCCTGTTCAGTGGACCCATCTGTATTTTGATTGAGCGTTATTCCACAAGAAATAGGGTTTGAACGGCATATTGCTTTGCCTTGTTCAGTGGACCCATCTGTATTTTGATTGATCGTGATTCCACAAGAAGCGGGGTTTGAACGGCATATCGTTTTGCCCTCTTCAGTCGAACCATCTGTATTCTCATTGATCGTGATTCCACAAGAAGCGGGGTTTGAACGACATATCGCTTTGCCTTCTTCAGTCGAACCATCTGTATTCTGATTGACCGTGATTCCACAAACGCTTGGATTAGAGCGGCATTCTGCTTTAGCAGACTCATAAATTCCCGCACATCTTGAGCTTGTAGGGTTTTGTTGACAATACTGAATACCCGGATCAAGTACATCAGCTAAAGCTATTTTTCCCAACAGGCTAACCAAAATAATGCCACTTACGACAAAAATGGCGCTATTTTTTTGGATAAATTGCATTATAATCTCCATTAACAAAAGTCAAATTCGTCTGACAAAAACATTTAAACAAAAACACAGAATCAATCCAAATGTTTAAATGTTCGACTCTCAAAACATAGGGAAGTCTCACATTTAAGGAGGTTTTTTTGTTCATCATTTCCAAGCTTATCACTTTTTGGTCGAGATTCAAGCAAATCTTCATATTCCTTTTCCAATTCCTGCAGCTGTAATTCTTCTTTGGAAACTAGAACGTGAATTGTTTCATCCCCAGTATTTTCATCAAGAGTAAAATATTTACCCTTACCAGGCACAAAATAAGTCTGCCCTGCTTTTACAGGATTACGATTCTTTTCCCAATCTGCTTCACCTTTGAAGTAGTTTCGATCTAGAGGAAATAAAGTAAACAACGGATCACTACTATCATACTGAAAAATATACACATGACAGTCTTGTTTAGGCGTAAATTCAATTGTGTAATCATCACCTGAATGTAATTTACTACCCTCTTTTAGAGGACGGAGAGAAACTTCTCCATTTAAACGATAACTATAATTCAAAGCAACTTTAAGATAATCATCTTTTTTGGGGGCCTTCTGTTTTTCTTGCTCACCACGAATTTCCTGATTAATCCCCAGGCCTATTTCATTATCAGATTTTTCGTTTCCAACACATCCTGATAAAAACACTAATAATACTAAAAAAATCAATCTCATAACTTAACCCTTTAGAAGTCAAAATAAACCAATAAAAAAGCTGGGATGGTGGGCAAGCGGGCGGTTACATCTGGGTTTATATTGAGTTTTTTGGTGCCCGCTTACCCACCCTACAAATACTGGGGTGAAAAAAAAGTCATCCTGTTCCTGAAATTTAAGATAACACCCCAGGGCTAATCTCTTATAATTAGCCAATGTATCAATATATCAGTATTTTGAAAACAAATAAAAGCAAAATAACAGATGCATTCCAATCGGGCCGCAAAATAAATTTTGCACTCCCAGAGGGCCGCAAAATAAATTTTGCACTCCAAGCGGGCCGCAAAATAAATTTTGCACTCCCAGAGGGCCTTCAAGATATGTTGTTAGTTTTGCATCGCCTCACTGATGTTTAAAGGTTAGGGTATTGCTGAATACGCCTTTATCTTGCAGGTTGAGCGACTTGAAAACCCAATTATCACTGTCTTGTTGTTTGCAAGCTTGATCAATTTGTTGATATTCTGGCTTCAAATCATGATTGGTTTTAAAAGCCAAAAAGTATATTTTTTCAAAACCAAGCTGCTCTTCTAAAATCCAGTGTCGCTTTTCATTAGGTAAATAATAAGTCGTATTCGCACTAACGGGATTTTGTCCAATTCTGACATCTACTGTACAGGGGAATAATGTATAGTCTTTGTGTTGTTGGTTATCAGTAAACATATGAAACACATAGACATAACTATCTTCACTAGCCCTAAATTGGATTTTATACTGATCCCCAGAATACAACACAGCATTGTCATGAAGTGGTTTGAAATCACTCTCGCCTTCAGAACGATAACTATATTTGACCTCAACGTGTAATTCTGATTCCTTATGTTCTGATTCCTTATGACCACAAGATGGTTTTTCATCATATTTAAAGGTCATAACGGGTACAGAAGTCGTCAACCAACTGTCTTCTTTTTCTTGCCAAGCTGACTGCACTGCATCTATTAACTTAGTACGTGAATTGTCATGTTTTGCAGTCCCTTGCGGATTCTTTTGGATGTCCTCATACAACTCATCTAATTGATCATTAGGCGCGTTGAAACTCAAAAAATAGATTTTTGTTCTACCAGTATTCTTATCAATTTGTTTAACCGGCAAAGAGTAAGACGTATCCACACGCACAAAGGGAGTGCTTTGCTCTTCTTGATTCACAGAGTGTTCTATCGGAATGAGACGATAAATCCGTTTACCATTATCAATTTGAAAAATATAGACGTATTTGTTTTCTTTATTGGGTAAATGGGCAGTTAACCAATCCTCTTTTTTCTGGGGTATAAACTCCATTTTGTAATCGCCCTCAGAATATAATGTATTGCGATTTTGGAGTGGTATAAAATTTTCTTCACATGGACTGCGATAGCGATGATATACGTCAAATTGCAATGAATCCATTTCAAGAAAAGGACATTCTTTATCACTGTAACATGTTTTATAACAGGCAAAAGCGGCAGCCCCTATAGCGGTTATTATGCCCACAATGGCCCCTAATGTATTTAGCTTTTGCAAAAAAGTCTTTTCTTCCATAAAGTCTTAACTTAATAAATATCAACTACAATAAATAATGAATTAGCATTATATTTTGTAATACAAATGATTATTGCAAAGACATTCCAAGCCTCAAAAGTAGGCAAAGTGTCCATAGTATTTATACGTTATTTGCATTGATTTAATGTGAGGAGACAATTTTGCCTATCCTCAGCCGCTCAAAAATAAATAAAGCCAAATAACATTCACTAAAATTGGGCTGCAAAATAAATTTTGCACTCCAATCAAACTGCAAAATAAATTTTGCACTCCAATCAAACTGCAAAATAAATTTTGCACTCCAATCAGGCCATCAATATTTTATATATTGACGTTTTTTTAATGCGTCTTTTCAAACGGATGAGCCTAATAATTAATTAGCCCCTTGCCTAATCCCCATTTTTTCTTTACAATACCCGCCCTCATGAGATACCACGACTTTCACTGCGCTTTATAACACGGCAGTAGTAAATCACGGCGCGTCATCCAACGTTGAACTTTTGAACAAAATCACTAATGACAATTAGCAAATCACATTAGGATTCATTAGGAAAACGCATAATATTTTCAGACTTGCTGAAGTGAGGCGCAATATTAAAATAAACGATTTATAAAAACCACTAATGATGATTAGGGATTTATATTAGGTACATTAGGGATTTTTGCTACAGAGCGTTTTAATACTGACTTTGGCACTGTGCAAAAAAAATGACGCAAGCTCAACAAGAATGCAATTTAGATAATTCTTTATAAGGATTTATTAATATTGTTCAATTGAAAATTCTTGAAATAGTGAACAATAGCACTCCTGATGATGAGTGCATTTGGATTAAGGATTGATTAGGAAAATAGATATGGTTTTAAAGACTTGCCCAAGTGGGAGTCTTATTAAAGTAACCCTTTTAGTGAACATAACTCATGACGAGTAGGCTTTTATGTTAGACACATTCGGTATTTTTCCAAAAGAGCTTTCTAATACTATGGCACACAGCAAAGAACAATTTACGCAGGCTGAACAAGAATGGAATTTAGATGAACTCTATAACGATTTGGCATCCACTAAGGGCAAAAATTTGACACCCATGGAAAAATTACATTTGCGTGGTTTGTTATCTGGTTGTTGCCCTGCTGAAATCGCTGAGAAACTTCATAAAAGTCTTAATGGGTTGGAAGTCGATTTGTCTAAAACGGTATATCACTATGTTAAAACTTTTCTCAATCGCAGTAATGAAAAAATAGAAAATTGGCGAAATATTTGTCAATGGCTTGAGCAGGAAGGCTATAAATATCCGCCAAAAATTGAATCTCAATCAAAACAGTCTGTACCTGTAGAGGCTAAAGCCCATATATCAAATATAAATTTTGAAAAACAAAAAATTGAGATTGGTGTTTTTCTTCAATTAGTAGTGCCCTTCCCTTCAGACAATTCAAAAGATAATCCCGCCTCGTAGTTTATCCCGCCGTTTCGTTTTTCTCCAAGTTGTTGTTTTTACTTAATATGCCTACCTCACCACCACTGACACCACAATCGCTCAAAAAAATCGCTCGCTCACGTTTGCAGGAATCTGAAATACTCTTTTCTAATCGTAAATATGATGCGGCCGTTTATTTAAGTGGTTATGCTATTGAATTAGCATTGAAAGCGCGAATCTGTAAAACCTATTACAAGGATTGTATATAATAAAGGATTTTAGAAACGAGTAGAGACGCGATGCTCGCGTCTCTATAATATGTAGAGACGCGATGCTCACGTCTCTATAATATGTAGAGACGCGATGCTCGCGTCTCTATAATATGTAGAGACACGATGCTCGCGTCTCTATAATATGTAGAGACGCGATGCTCGCGTCTCTATAATATGTAGAGACGCGATGCTCGCGTCTCTATAATATGACGCGAGGCAGAGACGCGAAGCAGAGACGCGAAGCATCGCGTCTCTACATCAAACTATGGCGAGAGGCTGAGACGCGAAGCATCGCGTCTCTACATCAAACTATGGCGAGAGGCTGAGACGCGAAGCATCGCGTCTCTACATCAAACTATGACGAGAGGCCGAGACGCGAAGCATCGCGTCTCTACATCAAACTATGACGAGAGGCCGAGACGCGAAGCATCGCGTCTCTACCTAAAGGCCTGTTGGCGTTCATTTTTAAAGGCGTTCAGGACTGACAAAGCCTTGTGCTCTAAAATCTTTGAAAACACAAGGCATTGCTTGAAACATTTTAGGGGAATGGGGGGCAACAAAAACACATTACCGGCCCCCTACAATGATTAATTAACGCTGATACTGATAAAAAAAAGGGGAATGGGGGGCAACAATCTCAATCTTTACCCACCCTACATAATATTGATTTTCATTGAAAAGGCGCCGTAATGGGAAATGATTGATGGCATTAGGGAATGGGGGGCAACAATCTTTACCCACCCTACATAATTATTATATCTAATCCTTGTAGTTCGCTTGTGTTTGATAGAGTTTGTAATAAATCCCTTGTTTTTCAAGTAGTTGAGCATGTTGCCCCATTTCAACAATACGGCCTTTTTCCATGACAATAATTCTATCGGCCTGAGCAATAGTCGATAGGCGATGGGCAATAATAATCGTGGTGCGCCCTTGTTTCAGTTGGTTGAGCGATGCTTGCACTTGATGTTCTGATTGGGTGTCTAATGCCGATGTGGCTTCGTCCAAAATCAGAATCGGGGTATCTTTTAATAACGCACGGGCAATGGCTAGACGTTGACGTTGCCCGCCTGATAGTTTAACACCTCGTTCACCAATCACAGTCTCTAAACCGGCTGGCATTTTTTGGATAAATTCCATCGCGTAAGCGGCTTCGGCCGCTGCAATGATTTGTTCTTTTGAAGCATTCGCCATAGCACCATAAGCAATATTGGCGGCGACAGTGTCATTAAATAACACGACTTCTTGACTAACCAAGGCAATATTAGCGCGTAAGCTTTTTAAAGGAATGTCATTGATATGAATAGTATCGACGAAGACTTGTCCGTTTGTGATGGCGTAAAAGCGCGGAATCAAATTAGCCAGTGTGGTTTTGCCACTACCTGATGCGCCGACAATGGCGATGGTTTCACCGGTTTGAATCGTGAGACAAATATCTTGCAAAGCCCGCGTGGTTTGTTCTTCGTAAGCAAAATCAAGGTGTTGAAAAGTCAGTTCACCCGATAACTGTGCGATATTCTCCTTTTCAGGCTTGGGCAGCGTTTTCAGATTCGCTTTTCCTTCTTTTGAACTCTCTGGAGAAGAATCTACATCTGGCTCTGATGTTTTATCTATCAAGTTGAAAACACTTTGGGCGGCGGCTAAGCCTTGTTGCAATTTATCATTGACTTTGGTTAAACGTTTGACGGGCGAAAACAGCATACCCATTGCGGTAAACAATGAAACAAATCCACCTACTGTGATATTATTGGATGCCGATTGTAGGGCCGCAATATAAATAATAATGCCTAAGGCTGAAGCGGTGAGCATTTGCACGATAAAGACGCTGAATCCTGATGTCATTTGCGTTTTGATTTCTAAGTGTCGCACTTCATGGCTGGCCACTTGAAAACGGTTTTGTTCATATTCATGCCCGCCAAATACTTTAACCAGTTTATGCCCGCCGATGGCTTCTTCAAGAACCCGTGTCATATCGCCCATTGCGTCTTGTATGCCGGTATTCATGCCACGCAATTTTTTGCTGACAAAATAAATGATGAGAATAATCGGGGGCACTGTGGAAAAGACAATTAAAGACAGCATCCAATTGAGATAAAACATCCAGGCCAGTAAGCCGATCACCGCTAAACTGTCACGTATTAAAATCACTAATGCTTCAGTCGCAGCGGCCATAACGCGACTCACATCATAAGTGACTTTAGACAGTAAAACACCGCTGGAGGTTTTATCAAATTCACTGGTTGGTAAAGTCAGAATTTTGTCAAACATCGCTGTTCGCAAATCAGTCACTAAATGCGAAGCTACCCAAGTCATGCCGACTGTGCTGGCTAACATGGATAAACCTTTGATTAAAATGAGTGACATCAGAAAAATGGGCATCAATTCTATGGTACTGGGATCGTTTTCAACAAAGCCACCATCAAGCAAGGGTTGAATCAGAGCGGCTAAAACGGGATCGCTGATAGCCGTGACGATGATTGCCAAAATCGCTAAGGCAAACATACGCCAATAAGGGATAACGTAACGTAATAAACGTAGGTAAAGGGCTTTACTATTCATGGGGATTGTTCTGTTTAAGTGTCTCGGTAAGTACAACGGATTTTGTTATTTTGCCACGGAAAAACACGGAAATATTCCGTGCTTTCTGTGTCATTCCGTGGCTAATAGTTTATCGGCCCGTCATCCGTTGTACTTGTTTTTAGCAAATAAAATCATCTGGCACCGGATAAGCGGCATAAGGATCGTCTTTATCAATGGTTTCTTCCAGATTTTTGTGGAAACACACTGATTCGGGTAAGCGTTCCAAAAGTTTCTCTGCAATGGCATCGGGTACTAAGTAATACTCGTCTTCCAAAACCGATATCGCTAAGTGGCCGTGAGCGAGTTGTTCGCGTTGTTTTAAAGTCACTTCAATTTTGTTAACCAACTTGCCCTCAACAAAATAATAAATCTCCTCTGCTTTGGGATCATTGACATGATGATGTTCAATGAGATCGCGTACTTGAGCTTGACAGGCTTTTTGTATACGTTCAGCCTCTTTTTGGCGATTCAATTCCTTAGCGCGTTCGATTTCAGCTTCCCGCGCCTTAGCGGCGAGATAGGCTGCGGAGTTGGTGTCTACCGCTTCAGCGTTTTTGCCTCGTTTCTTCTTTTTTTGCTTTTGTTGCTGATGAGTTTTTGATTTAGCTTGTTTCTCAGCTTTACTAGCTTGTTCTTTGGATACCAAGCCCGTTTTTAAAAGTTGATCCCGCAAGGATTGAGCCATAATAAGTCTCCTGTTATTTATCAGTTATCAATGTAGGGTTGATGTTAGGCATATCCAAAAAATTCTTTCTTGTAGGGTGGGGTAACGGGTTTTTGTTGCCCACCATTCCTCTACTGGTTTTAGGCAACTTATTTAATATACCACCAATGAGGCACATTTTGCATTAAAATAATAGTACAGCGGATTTACGGAATAAACGGATTGATTCAATGGGAACAATAAACTAATCCGTTTATTTCGTTAATCTGTTGTACTAAATCCGCTGTACTAAACTGCTATACTAAACTAATAGCTCATAAGCTGAACCATAAATGAATAAACGGTAATCTCAAATGGAAGAACAAGTCGGTCAAATCTGGCATAAACTTATAACACGCGCCGCTGCTACGGCTTATCCAGAAGCCGCAGTCAAATTAACTGAAATCAGTAAATCCGTAGGCGTATTATTTCGAGCCTTAGGCGGAGATGGCGGTTTACGAATCGAAGCCACGGCGGCTACAAAGCATGGCGCTCGGCGTAATTGGTTGCAACGTATCGCTGGAACACATCAACAGATCGAATTATGCTGGCTAAATGCTGAAGCTTTGCAATTGCCAGCACAGATTGATTTGTTTCCCACAAAAGCACTGAATCGTGATTTATATTTATGGTTAGCCGCCTTGGCAGCAGGAAACGTTGATCAGAGTTTATCTTGGTTTCAATTAAACCAACAACTGACTCAACAAACACTACAACGCTTTCCGGGATTACAATCTCGTTATAGCAATCTTGTAGACGCTTTATTAGCATTACGGCCTGATTTGAGCCGTTTACGGCCTGATGAAGCCGCTGCGGAGCGTGCCATTCAACAAGCCTTGCGCCAACCGGGCAGTGTAGCTGCATTACCCGCTGCGAAACGCCCACCGCAACCTATACCGCTCTGGTTACATCCCTCACCACACAGAAGCAAAAACAGCGTCGTCACTGATCAAAGTGATGGTGCCCAAAGCCAACAATCATCTAGTCAAACGGTAGAACAACGCCGTCGCCGTGGGGAACGCACCGAAATGCCGGATGGCAAAAAAGGCATATTAGCTTTTCGCCTAGAAAGTCTATTGACTTTGGCAGACTACGTTAAAGTGGATCGTTGCACGGATGACGAAGATGATGACAAAGCGGCTAAACAAGCTTTAGAAGACATGGATAAAGTCAGTGTGGCACGGGATAATAAACCCGTCACGACTTCACTGCGTTTTGATCTCGACTTGCCGGCAGCAGAGTATGACGATACCCCCTTGGGTTCTGGAATATTGTTACCCGAATGGGATTATAAACGGCAAAGCTTGCGCCCCGATCACTGCTGTCTTCAACCTATGTTAGCCACCACAGCGCAACCGGCAGAATTGCCGGCGCATTTAAAGCGCACGGCCCAACGTTTACGCCGCCAATTTGAGGCCTTAATGCCGACACGCATTTGGCATAAGGGGCAAGCCGACGGGCCTGAAATAGATTTAGAGGCCTATCTCCTACATCAGGCAGAACGTCGTCAAGGGCATGTGAGTGCAGAAAGGGGATTATACCGTGATTTTAGAAAAGGCAGTCGGGATTTAGCTTGTTTATTACTCGCTGATTTCTCTCTCTCTACCGATGCCTGGATCAATAACAAAGCCCGTGTGATTGAAGTCATTCAAGATAGCCTATTTCTATTTGCCGAAAGCCTAAATGCCACCGGCGATCAGTTTGCCATGTACGGTTTTTCTTCCCGCTATCGCAGCCATGTTCGCTTTCATACCCTCAAAACATTTGAGCAAAATTATGATGCGACAGTGCGTGGCCGTATTCAGGCGATTAAGCCCGGCTATTATACTCGTATGGGGGCCGCTATCCGCTATGCCAGCCGCTTATTGAGTCAACAAAAAGTTTCCCAACCTCTGTTATTATTATTAACCGATGGTAAACCCAATGATTTAGATCAATATGAGGGTCGTTACGGCGTAGAAGATACCCGTATGGCCTTACATGAAGCGCGAAAACTCGGCCTACAACCCTTTTGTGTTACGATTGATGAAAAGGCCAAAGATTATTTGCCCCACTTGTTTGGAACGCAAAATTATGTCGTGATTCGCAATCCATCAGAATTGCCAAGAGAATTGCCCCTATTGTATGCGCGATTGACGTAATAGACTGTTTTTATTGTCATTTTTTTGCTTTAAAGGATTCATAGAGTGGCATAGAATATCACAAAAATATAAGTGTAGACAGCATTTTTAGATTTAAACCCTAACGACAAGGATTGTATATAATAAAGGATTTAAAACCATTAACGACAGGGATTGTATACTTAGCTTGGATAGGCTCGATTTATTGATGAAATAAATAACGCAAGAGACGCAAGAGACGCTTTGATTTCGTTCTTTAGCGTCTTTAGCGTCTTTAGCGTCAAAGCGCGTTTATTTTTCAATCGCAAGAAAACAAAAAGCATTCGACTCCTCGCCCTAATCAATGATCAGGAGATGATAGATATGATCGAAAGAATGATAGCCAGAGACAATTTGTTACTGGATACGCCTTATATTCGCCGTTGGCGTGACGAAGGGTTTCAAGATGGGTTTCAAGATGGGCTTGAAGAAGGACGTGAAGAAGGGTTTGATAAAGGACTAAAAAAAGGCTCACTCATTGCACGTCGTCGCAGTCTTTTAGAAGTACTAGCAAAGCGTTTTGAACCCCCTTTTCCTCTCTATCAAGAAATAGAAGAGGATTTATCAACCATCACTAACGAAAGGAAATTGAAAACCTTGTTGACAACGGCAATTCAGTCTGAAGATTTGACGGCTTTTAAAAACGTCATGGATAATCTTTAAATGGATACAAGGGCAAGCACATGACGTGAAAATGAAACAACCCCGAAGAAGTTGAATGTGAAACTTCGGCTCGAAGCTGTGCGAGATTATAGCCCCAGGTGGAACCCTCATCGTTAGACACAAGTCTTTAATTATTTGATTTTAATAATATTTTTAAATGGGGCTGGCAACAAAAACACGTTACATGCCCCCTACATTTTGATTTATGTATAACGATGAGAGTCACACTGGGGTGTTAAATTTCAGGTATTTTAGCTACTTTTTTTTCACCCCAGATTCGTAGGGTGGGATCGCTGTCGACAATGAACTCAATATAAACCCAGATTGAAGCCGCCCGCTTGCCTACCATTCCCCCATTTAGAGAATTAAAAGGATTCAAGAGTGGACAGGATTTTGTTAAATCCTGTTCAAAACGTTTGCCTCGAAAGGAGAACAACATGAACACCAAAACTGAGCTTGTCCGTTTTGATTGGGCTATGAAAAGTTTATTACGTGATAAAGCCA
>Ga0180298_1000127_pt1 | contig 15953 bp, 22 predicted proteins | sample GuaBasSediGuay13_FD_121800 | JGI IMG/M metagenome (GOLD analysis project Ga0180298, IMG submission 121800) | Subseafloor sediment microbial communities from Guaymas Basin, Gulf of California, Mexico - Guay13, Core 4488-10 , 4-6 cm | ecosystem: Environmental > Aquatic > Marine > Hydrothermal...
CGGCCCCATTTCATTAAAATATGTAGGGTGGGTAACGTGTTTTTGTTGCCGGCCCCATTTCATTAAAATATGTAGGGTGGGTAACGTGTTTTTGTTGCCGGCCCCATTTCATTAAAATATGTAGGGTGGGTAACGTGTTTTTGTTGCCCACCATCTTCATTAAAAAGTATATAAACCTTTTTCTTACCAATCTTCCAAACGATAATCAATTCGAGTCGCATCATGCTCAGCCAGTTTGACTATCCAAGTTATCCGCGATTGCCGGCGTTTACCCAATAATAGAATAACACGCGGAATTTGTGGTGGACTCGTACCAAATTGAGGCGGCCATTGATCATGCCATTTTCCATCTCTTGCCATATAGCGAAAATGTCCTTCATCTCCCAACCAACGCGCCACCTCCCACTTTTCCCCCAGGCTATTTTGATAACGTAATACCATGAAGCCATCAGAATAATCCAATTGCCAAATGAACGGAGTAGGCACACCCAATGTCGCATCCAAAGCCGCCAAGGTTAAACCACTCAATTCACGTTCCTTACCTTGAAATATAGACTCCCCGTTTTTGTAATCCGTCACAATCGCGGCCGTCGTACTGCGAAACCAATGCTCTTGAAGGGTACCCTGTTGCACATCATCTAATTGCACAAGAAATCGGAAACGCAAATGTAACACATAAGAAAATCCTTGCAATAACAGAGTACTGATAAAACCAACCAATATCAAAACGACTAGCATTTCTAAAAGCGTAAAACCGCGTTTATTGTTCATACTCTGTGGCCCTCTGTGGGCCTCTGTGTTCTCTATGCAAGGCTTCATGTTTTTGCGCGCAAAAACATGAAGCCTTGCATGTTGAAAAAGCTTTTTTTAAAATCCCAAATCAAACTGATGCACTTGATCAAAGCCCACTTGACGCAAAGTAAAACGTGACAACAGCCTATCCTCTAAACTCACTTCCACCTCAGTCTCATATAAACCCACTTGAAATAAGCTCATATCGCCCAAAATGCTCACACCATCTTTAGGTAACTCAATCGCCAGAGCTTGCCAATGGAATTTATAAATACCCACCGTTTCCTCACCTTGCGGCCTTTCCAACGGATTAACCGTATCCATAAACGTTAAAGCACTGCGTATAGCCTCATTGCGTTGATGGGCTTCTTGAACACGACTAAGCGTAATCAGATTCGTATTGATCCAGCTCAACAAAGCCATACCCGTCGTCGCGATCAACACCAAAGCCACAATCGCCTCAAGTAAAGTAAATCCTCGTTGATTCATCATAATCAATGTAGGGCTATTCGCCCTTAATCTCCAATATCACCCGAAACGCCTCGCCTTCATCAATAAAATCAATATTTCTGCCCAACATTTTAGCCTCGCGATAAACCATCGGCAAACCTCTTCCCAACTTATCCATATAACCCAAGTTTTCCATAAAGCGAACCAATAACGGATTACGCGCATAGCTCGTACCGACAATCAGTTTTTCTACGGTAACCGTATTAGGCAATCTACCTGGACTGATAAACTCGATCCGATCTTCAAACAAAAAAACACGAATCTGCGATCCAGTAATACTATAATTGCGATGCACACAAGCATTCACCAACAATTCGCGAAAAACCTTATCCGAATAGTGAGGCGATTCAACCCGTTTAGTGCCTTGCAAAGTTGACGCAATAGGCAAATTAGCCTTAATCGCAGCCAAAGTATTATCCACCTGCCTTGGCAAATTACCGCCAAAAAATTTTTTATCCAACAAATCCGCATTCATTTCACAGCCCTTAAAATGGGCAAAAGCAATACCTGCTTGTGGTAAAAACCGTTCAGGAGCAATACCAAATATCAACAAGCCACCTACAGTCGGATGCGCTTGCTTTCCAAGCACATCACTGGCTTGAAGCAAACGCCGCTTTTCAGACTCACTTTCTGTCGTAAACTCAATTTGATAGCGCGTAAAATAATCAGAGATTTCAGAATAATTCAAATCGCTCTCGCTCGCTAACTGTAGCTCAATGATATCGTAATGAAACAGGCCAGAGGCCTGAAACAAGCGAATCAACTCTTCCCTAGAAGCAATACGTTTAGTCGAACCGACTCGGATATAATAGCGATTTTTAGAAGTATAATAGGGCCTATCAACCCCTTTAGGCACGATAATACGAGCAACACGCTGCCCATCAAAAACGTATTCCTGGTAGCCCAGAATAATCGGCGGCATCACACCCGTGCGACCAATATTCATCACATATTCTTCATAACAACGTGATAAGCCCGCTACTTTCCGATCATCTTCAACACCCAGCCAGATTTCTCCCCCTTCAGCATTCGCAAAAGCAACGATTTCTTCCGCCATCACGCTAGACGAAACCTGCTCTGCTTTAAATTCGATATATTGATTTTCTGTTTCAGGCAGTTTCATAAATTTACCCTGCGCGGTTTACAAAAAGGCGGTCCAATTCATAGCCAGTACAACGCATTGAACTCATAAACAGATTATACTCAAAACAACCCATAAACTAATCCGTTTTTTCCGCTAATCCGTTGTACTCTTTTCAAGCAATATCATAAATTTACCCTGCGCGGTTTACAAAAAGGCGCTTTCAATTCATAGCCAGTACAACGCATTGAACTCATAAACAGATTAACTCAAAACAACCCATAAACTAATCCGTTTTTTCCGCTAATCCGTTGTACTCTTTTCAAGCAATATCATAAATTTACCTGCGCGCTTTACAAAAAGGCGCTTTCAATTCTAGCTCAAAAGTTTGGCCTTCATGAGTTAGATAAACAAGCCCCCCCTGACAGGCCCCATTTGCAAAAAAACGAATCGGCGCCTCAGCGCGAACTTGCCACCCCTCTGGCAATTCCAGTGGAATATCATCAGGCTGCTCTTGATCATCAGGCGGATAACTCACTAAACTAAAATCACGACGCTGTTGAAAAGCCAAATAGCCCAACTCGCCTAAACGCGCCAACACCTCATCACGTTCATAAGCCGCTTGTGTACTATCATACATCGTCGTTAAACGCGGTATAGCCAAACCCGCCAGTAAACTGAACAGAAGTAATACCACAAGCAATTCAATTAAAGTAAAGCCCTCAAAATGCGCTTCAACCCTGCCAATGAATTTAGATTGCATTGAAAAAATTGACTCCCCTTTCCAGCGAAAAAATGACGCAAAAGACACTGTTAAACGCTTGCTTGCGCCTCTTGCGTTATCAAATAAAATTGACAATATTAATTTAATTAATAACGTAAATGGATGAACTACAAATGGGCATAGTAGAGACGCACTGCCGTGCGTCTCGAATAATTAATAGCATACCAAAACATCAATCAAGTAATATGCCTTCTTTTTTGACGATTTGATCGATTAATCTATTTTGTGATTGATCGGCTAAAACAACATCTATTCTTTGATCTCCTATTAAAGATTTAAGCATCACTAAGAAATCAATTCTTTTTTTAACGCCATCCAAAACGCTTTCTTCAGACTGGATGTATAAATCAATATCTCCACCACTTCTGGAATCATCAATTCGACTGCCAAATAGATAAATTTTAGCATGGGGAAAAAACGCTTCTTTAGTCTTTAGAATCGCTGAAATCTGATTTTGCGAGAGTCTCATAAAATCTATTTATCTCAATTTGGGTGCCTTCGTCTAGGTTTGAATACAGATTAGTTTTAATGTAATCTAAAATGTCTTTAAATATCTGAATCAGTTCTAAGCTCTTGGTTTCAAAAAGATAATTGAGAAGTGCTCTATCACTATTGATATCGTCTAAATATTCGTGAGCGAGAGAGTTTCTAATTTCTCTCATGGTTTGCCAATTAACATCATCACTAATAACGCCATATTTTTTCAGGGTATTTAAGATTTCCAAAATAGGCTTATTAAAAACCTCGGTTTCACCTAGATTGGCTACCACAGATTTGAAGAGTTTGGTTCCCATATCATCTTGCAGTTTTTGAAATCTATAGACAAGTTGATCGATATGTTCTATCTCTTCATCAGATAGATTTTTATATTCTGAGAGAGTTGTCAAAGGAAAGAAATCCTTCATCTTCTCTCTTGCATATAAAACTCTAAGAGAATGCCTAATGGCTAAACGAATATTAAAATTAAGTTTTGCTGATTCCATAATGAGTGCATTTGTTCCTTTTTGCCACTGAAAAACACGGAAAACACTGAAATATTCCGTGCTTTCCGTGTGGTTCCGTGGCTAATGTGACTACGACTGCTTTTTATTTAATAATTTCAACCTGACTCGCTTTATCAAACAGCCAGTTTAAGGTATCAAATAATTTCTGTAGATTGCCTGGCTCATCATTATCATCTAAAACGGATATCTTATTCATCTGTTTGATAAACAAGACATTTTCCCTGTCAAACTGACCGAACTGCCAATCTTCACCAGTGGTAACAACTGCATAGCACATTGTCGCACCTTGTATTGATGCGGCATACATTTCGGCCAATGCTTGTGCCCACCCTTGATCCCAATCAGCCTTTTTAGCCTCTACCACACACAGAGGAGGTACACCAAACTCACCACGTATTTCAGTTGTCGGTGCGACTAGAAAGTCTGGCGTACCAGAAAGATCATTATCTGGATCGACATTATAGCTTATATGCGACCAAACACGAAAATTAGGATAACACTTATCAAGAACTTTTAATATAGGTTTGATAATATCCTCACAGGTAGCCGCCTCAGATAGAAAACTTAAAGGATCTTTGAAGTTTTCTTTTATTTCATCAAATTTGTAATCTGGTATATTTTCGAGAGGTAATGTTTTTACAAAAGGTTTACTATCTGTTTTAAGGTTAAACCTTTTTGCCACCTCTATTTCTGTTTTAAAGTGACTAAATCCCATGATACCGTTTCCGATTCATTTATCGTTAACAAACATTAATATACTGAACAGAAATCAAATTTGTGAAAATGTTGATCAGTATAGAAATACGATTTTTTCAAAAAATTGTAGTAGTCAGATTGAGGTTAAACATGACTAATATTAATCATTAATCAGCGTAAATCATGACAATCAGTACAATCAGCGTTCTATCAGGTTTTTTTTGCCCCAGTTTTTGCGCGCAAAAACGCAATTCTTTCATTGTTAAATTATTTGTATTAGGAGCAGTATAGTCTTTTATTTCAATCAAATAACCTATTTCCTTATTGACGGCAAGTATATCAACGGCCTTAATACCATTAATCATTCGACTAAAATGTTTACGGTAAAAGGTACTCTCATCAAATTTGATAGCTTCACAATCAAAATTAAATATTAACTTTCCCTCAATAATTGGCATAAACTTTAATCAATCTTATTCATAAATCGATCACTCTGATTTAAATTTTCATCTAAAATCACTAAATCATCTAAACCTTCGATATCTTCACTTTGAGAAAATCGCACATTATTTTCGACATCAAATCCCAAACTAAAATATTTAATTTTGGTATTCACTTCTCTTAAAATTTCAAATTCTTTGATTAAGAATAAACTATGTGTCTTGAGAAATATTTGCACACCAATAGAGGATAAATCAACTAAAACTTGAGCCATTTCTCTAATTTCGGGTTTAAGTTAGATTCCGGTTCATCCCAAAACAAAATACTATTTTTATTCAACGCGCCATTCGCAATTAAATGTGAAAGTGTTCCAATTTTCCTCAATCCTTCTGCAACTAATGAAATTTCCAATTGTTTGCCATTTCTATATAATAAATAAACTCGCCCTTTCTCCAATAAGAGTTTACCCTTCAATACGGTTTCCAAACGGTTTAAAATTTGTTTTTCTGGCGACTGTTTTGAAATCTCTTTCAACACCAATAAACCTAATGTTTTAGCTAAATTATAATAAATTTCATCGAAAGGGATTTGTCGCGTCAGATAAAGAGACATAAAACCTTCATAAAAAGATAAAATTTCTTTAGTCGGAATAAATAAACTATCCTGTTTAATTAAATTTTTTGGTGTATCATTCTTATCAATATTGACTTGAATTTTAGTTTTTTGTGTCAAATTAAACTTGATGCTGTATTCCGTAAACTCAATTTGGATATGACTCTTGTTTTGCCCATATTTAATTAAATGAGCTAATTCTTCCGGTTTGAAAATATCAATCAATTTTTGTGGAATAGACTTTCGTAACAAATACCTTTTATTATCGGCTTTCAGTTGGATAACGAGATTATTACTTTCAATTAAAGCATATAATAATCTAAGCAAATGGCTTTTGCCCGTATCATTCTCACCGATAATGATATTCAAACCATTAGAAAAGATTAATTTTTCCTTTCCAAAAAGGGTAAAATTTTCTATATTCAAGCTTTTTATTGGCATGATTTTATATGATGTTAATTGAAGGTGAAGCAAGTGGGTGAGGGCGAACACGATCGGGCAGCCCCTACGGGCGCGGTTGTAGGGGCAATCCCTTGTGGTTGCCCTTTGCGTCAAAGCGCGTTTTCTTTAATTTGCTACAAACATAACGAAAACCTTTTTACCACAGAAAGACACGGAAAACACTGAAATATTCCGTGCTTTCCGTGTAGTTCCGTGGCTAATGTTCTCCGCTGAAAATACTAGCCCATTTATAATGATATATCAGACATTATCCGTTTATCCCAATAAACTGTTTGTACTCTACGCTGCGGTTACACGATGTTCATAGTAAGCACGAGGAGAATAATTAGCCAGTTCCGGTAATTTATCCTTAACTTCAGTAATCACATTTACGACTTCTTCATATTTTAAATTCCAAGGATGACCATTTGACTTTGGATAAATGTCAAGTTCCAACTCTCCTTGTTTATGTGAAATTTCGCCCCATTGTTCGTTTTCACACCATAACTGGGCAACTAAATTCTTTTGGTTTCGTGTATGGGCTAGTCTCACTGTTATTTTCGACCGTTTTTCATTGAGAAGCCATTCAGAGCGATTTGCTTGTATTAATGAGTGAGCTTCTCTTTGCGCCCCTCTGGGAAGTTGATTGAATATCATTGAATCAAAGTTATCTAATCTTATCCATATCTGAGCAATTGATTCTCCAATTGAAGCTAAAACCATTTCTTCTACTTTCTCAGATTGTGCAGCTACGATGAGAGCGGTTAAGGCTTCTGATTCGTCAAATTCACCCAAATTGATTGCTGCATCATCTTTTTCTGTGAGGGTGGCGGTGGAATCCACCAAGATAGCTGCCAATTTCCGCACTTGTTCAAGCGTTTGCATTTTATTTTTCCTCCGTTCATTAACTTAAACAACTTACTCAAGTTCTAGGTGTGTACCCACCGATCGATTGCCAGTTTGTCCAGTGAAAGGATTAATATAGATTCCTTTATCATTTAATCTAGCATCAAATCTAGGTTTTTGACTGCTACTTTCTAAACCCTGTCTTGTACTGACTTCTGGTTTTATTTTGAGTCGCCAAGAAAATATATCATTTTGTTGAAGTCCCCACACTTCAGGCCCATCATTTCTTGGTTTTTTAACCCATCCTTTGCTTTGCGCCCAGTTCCTTAGAATTCGTATATTTGTTTTCCCATTTTTTGAAAGAACTTGTACAGCAAGATTAAACCGAGATAATGGCACTATACGCTCCTCTCTTTAAAAAAATGAGCAAGATGTTGCTCACCCTACATGAGTTCATTTTTAATACCATTTATCCAATTTGACCACAGCATAGGTATGAACACAAAAACCTTGCCTGATTTAGACAATTTTTTCAAAACACACATTAAACCGAAATTGAGAATTTCCATAACCTTCAATGTTTTGATCCGTTTAGTCTATTGTATTTACTGATAACGGCCTTACCAGGGCCAGAAATCACTACTCTTGCGTCTTTAGCGTTTGTTGCAAAAAAGCGCGTTTTCTTTAATGGTTGGTTATTTCCAGAGTTGATTAAATTTTTGAGCTTGAAGCGTGATTGAGCTTTTCTTGACTACTTTTGCGTCTTTTGCGCCTTTTGCGTCTTTAGCGTTTTCTTTAATTTGGTGCAAAGAGTAAAATTTATTAGCTAAATCCCGTAATGAGTTGTACTGTGACTATTCACAACATTGACCCCAAACTCCCTATAAAAATAAGGCCTGTCGATAATAACAAAATCTGCGCGATTCTCAGCGGTGTGTCATGGAAAAAAACTAGCCCATTTTTTCCATAGAGCTTATCCAATCATTGAAGTGATTGCATTTTTGTCTCATTTTTTCAATACCTATTTTCTTTGAGATTATTATTCCATCCGTTACCTTTTGGTATTCAGGATAGATTTTTAATATTCTCTTTGAAGGGGCCGTTTCTTTATTATCATTTATCGCTTCTGGATTACTGAAATGTCTAAAAATACTTTGTATTTCATTCGTTTTTTTTAAGACTGATGCGAAACCCTCTTGATCCGAAAATAATAAAGTTTCAAATTCATGTAGTTGATAATAGGGACGAAATTTGCTGTGTTTGATTTCATTGCTAAAACCGTTTTCTAAAAATTGTATTTTCTCATATAAATGGCTCGGAATATTGGTATCGCCTTTACCCGGAAAGGAATGATCAAGTCCATAATAATCAATCATAGTGGTTACCATGCTGGCACTGGAGTCTTTTAGAAGTTTTAAAAGTTCACTTTTAACTTGCCCAAAACTAACAACACCTCCTTTATATTTTGAGCCACTTTTGCTTCTTGAAGTGCTAATGATTATCGGAACAATGTATATTGATTTGTTCTCAAAATAGGGCACTAAAAGTTCTTTAATAAATTTCTCTTTGCCCTTCAACCAATATCAAAAATTTTTTCATGGCCTACCACCAATAATGTTCTTTTCCCATATTTCTCCCATAGCATATTCTGCAATCCATTCTTTTAGTTCATGGCTTGATAATCTTTTGAAAACGGAACTATTCTTTTGTTTATCAGCGACTATGATTTCTTCCGGTTCAAAGTAATCAAGTAAAGTGACGGATTGGGTTGATGCAATGATTTGCTTCTCGTTTGAAAAAGCTTTGATTAAGGAAGCTAACACAGAAATCGCATACGGGTGCAAACCTAATTCCGGTTCATCTATTATTAAGGTATCCGGCGAATTGGGCTGTAAAAGCAACGTTGCTATACAAATAAATCTAAGTGTACCATCAGATAAGCTAAAGGCATCAAAGTAATTGTCACTTCCCTTTTGTTGCCATTCTAATTTGATTTTTTCCGGATTAAGCACATTCGGCTCCAAAATAAATCGGTCAAAATAGGGCGCAACCAGTTTGATAGTTTCTTCTATGCGATTAAAGCTAAATTCATCAGTTTGCTTTAGCTTGTACAAAAAGGCGGCTAAATTACCGGCATCAAATGCTAACTTTCTATTATTATTGATATGACAATATTGTTTCACAGCAGATGTTGAACTGGTGTCATGGAAATGATAAATTTTCCATAATTTTAAGGCCTCTATGAGAGAGCCAGAAACACCTTTGCTATCATACAATTTGGTTTCTTCATTGGCCCTGCCTATAGGGTGCCAATGATTAAAATAACTTTCTTCTTCATCAATAAATAAAAATCCTTCATTTGCGGGTTTAAGTTTGAAACGATATTTGTTATTTCCGAAATCAATTTCTCCGAAAATCAATTGTGATTGTTTAAGCCCAAAGTACAGTAATTTATCAATACCTTGTTCAACACTATAGGGTTTCAGTTGTTTTTCAATAATTTTATTAAGCAGTTTAAAAAAAGAAATCAAATTTGATTTCCCAGCACCATTAGAACCCACCAAAATATTGAGATTGGTTAAGGGTAATTTATCTAAATTCTTGATAGATTTATAATTTTCGATAGTTATGGTGTTGATTTTCATCAGTTTACCTCTCTCAATTCGTTTATCCCCGTAATTCGTTGTACTATTCTACAGTTTCACTCGACAACTCACAACATTGATCCCAAACTCCCCATAAAAATCAGGCCCGTCGATAATAACAAAATCTGCGCGATTATCAATGGTGTGTCATGGAAAAAGTGGATTAGCGAATACAATAAGCCAACGCCGCCAGCTAAAAACCACCGGAAACCATAACGAAAGTGGGCGAGGTTGTAGGTGAAAATCACATTAGACAATGCCAGTAATGCCATTGCGATACTGATTATTTGTAATAACGGGGCTGCTTCAACATACTGTTGACCAAATAAAAGGGTAATAATCATTTCTGGGAATAGATTAAAAAGCAAAGCCACACTTCCGCCAAGTAAGGCAGTACCCCAAAGCGTTAACCATAAAAATCGTGTGTTTTCCTCACCGTCTTCTTGGTTTTTAGCGGCTTCGGGGAAGAGTACGATTACCAATACAGAAGGCACAGCAATTTTGCCTAAAATCGTCGCGGTAGCATAAAATCCAGACTCTTCAGGTAAATAGTGTTGAACCAAAACCAAATCAATGTTATTGACATACGAGTTGAATATCGTAAAGAGAGCAACGGGTACAGCATAGCGTGCCATTTCTCGAAATATACCCGGTGGTAACGGTGCTAATGGTTGTCGTAAGACATCATATAATAACCATAAATAAGCCCCTAGCGTCATAACTACAGTAATCAAACAGGTTAACAACGCACCATTAATCCCCCAACCTAGCCAAGTAACTAAAATTAAGGCGAGTATTACCCGTATTATTGTTGAACCGGTTCCAACCCAACTAAGGGCAATTACTCGGTGTAATCCTTGTAGCGTAGCTGACAATATTGGTGCAAATAAGCTGAATACCGCAGTAATAATGGTAATTAAGATGGGTATAGTTGAGGTGATATGTAGGTAGGATTTTAACCAAGGCAGTATTAGTAAACCAAGGGGAAGAAGAACTATGCCAATTAAAAATAATCCTTGGGAAAATTTCCATATCAGCATTTTTACCGGCTCAAACGCGCTCAGGCGAACAGTGTAGCGAGTAATAATAAAAGGTATAACACCGATTAATAGCGATGATAATACCATTGTTCTAAAAGAAACTAGGGCATTAAAACTGCCATAATCGGCGGCGGGTAGTGAGCGAGCAACTATAAGTTGGAATGCATAGCTAAAGAAATTACCTGAGTTTAAAATGATGACAATCAGAAAATTGGTTTGTAAAAACCTCACCATCTTGACACTCGGATTTAAGCGCGACCATAATTGTTCAACTATTGACAATTTTAGTTCCTCAAAACTTACTTAGTCGCAATGGTTTTGTATCTTACGAACACTTTATCAATGGGTAAATTAATATCCATTATATCGTCAATAATATCAGTATTTCTTTGGGTATCAAAAGTTTTATAAGAATGTGGTTGAGAAAAAACTCGAACTTCGTACAAAGAAGGCATTACTAACCAACACGATTTAACACCAAGCTCAAAATAGGCTTTTATTTTCCTAATGAGATAACTAACAGCTTGACGAGGCGATAGTATTTCAATTGCCAAATCAGGCATTTTAGAGACTTTTACAATATCATCTTCTTTACTTGGTACAACTGGTGCTTCTACATAAGCGCAAATATCTGGTTTGAGTTCATCCTTAGCATCAAGCCGATACTCGCTAATATCCTGCTGGCTAATATCTAGGCTCAATTCCGTTGCTACAAAGAAACGACCTTCTTGATCAAGCAAGCTACCAATTTTTATTTGGGCATTACTGTGATACAAAGAACCCATATTATCCTCTCCATCAATTGCATTGTTTTCAACTTGATATGTATCGCTCATTTTGTAATTCCTGATTTGTAACGCAGTGTTTCAGTATTGAGAAACTTTATTTCTTATTTTCTCAATTCGTTTATCCCCGTAATTCGTTGTACTATTCTACAGTTTCACTCGACAACTCACAACATGCCATCCCAAACTCCCTATAAAAATAAGGCCTGTCGATAATAACAAAATCTGCGCGATTATCAATGGTGTGTCATGGAAAAAGTGGTTCAGCGAATACAATAAGCCAACGCCGCCGGCTAAAAAGCATAGGAAACCATAACGAAAGTGGGCGAGGTTATATATGAAAAGTACCTGACACAGTGCAAATAAGGCCATTGCGATACTGATTATTTGTAATAACGGGGCTGACTCAACATACTGTTTGCCAAATAAAAGGTTAATAATCATTTCTGGGAATAGATTAAAAAGCAAAGCCACACCTCCGCCGAGTAGAGCAGTAGCCCACAGCGTTAGCCATAAAAAGCGTGGGTTTTCTTCACCTTCTTCTTGGTTTTTAGCCCCCCAACCAAGTGACTAACATTTGTCAGGTCATTTACGGGTTAGAATCTGTAGTCACTTGAGTAATCACAACATACCACCCAAAGTCCCAATGAAGGTTTATGCCTAATAAATAGTCAGGCTTCTATTTTTGAGTTTCTATAATCTGAATTTTAGGGGTTAAATTAGCTTGACGTGCGGTTTTGCAAAAAGCCCGATCAAAAGTATGCAGAGTTGCTTTACCACTGGTTGCTAAGTGCATAGCATCAGCAAAATCAGCACCAAGCTTATACCATTCTATAACTTTCTTAATGCGCTCTATATCCTCAAAAAGCACATTTTCTGCATCAAGTAGAGCTTGAAAAAAACGAGCCAGTTTTTCACGAGACTTTTTATAACGACTACGCAAAACCCATTCCGTTTCTAATAAGACTGAATTGGGAAGAAAAATCATGTGGGTACGCATTAATTCTTCTGCTAAATCAGCTTGTACTTTATCATCGTCTGCAAGAAAGCGTACTAGCAAACAAGTGTCAAAAGCAATTATTGGCTCATTTTTCAGGTTATATTTTTTGATTCATTATAGTCAACTGGAGCAAATAAAACCTCATCAGAAATGGGTATACCTTCAGGTTTAAAAAAACCACGTAAACTTTCTAAACGATGTTTACCTTTACTAGGTATAGGTTTTACAAGCAACCCTTTATCAACTAAAATAATGGCTAATTTCATGCCGGATTTCCATTCTAGCTGATTCCTTAGTTTCTGAGAAATGGAAAGCTGACCGGTATCAGAAAGATACACCGTTTCAGGTTCTAGCATAAAAATGTCCTCTAAAAAATTTTAATCCAATATTTGTAATTATTTAGTTATCGTTTTATAAAAAAACGTTCTTAATTAGCTTCGTGTAACGAAGTTTCGTTTATCCCCGTAATTCGTTGTACTATTTCACCCGACAACTCACAACATGCCATCCCAAACTCCCTATAAAAATAAGGCCTGTCGATAGCAACAAAATCTGCGCGATTACCAGCGGGGTGTCGTGGAAAAAGTAGATGAGTGAGTATAATAAGCCAACGCCGCCAGCTAAAAACCACAGGAAACCATAACGAAAGTGGGCGAGGTTGTAGGTGAAAATCACATTACCAAAATAACCGTTTAGTCTTTTGTTTGACTGATAACTGCCTACCAGGGCCAGAAATCAGTATTCTTGCGTCTTTAGCGTCTGTTGCAAAAAAGCGCGTTTTCTTTAATTTGGTGCAAAGAGTAAAATTTATCCGTCGTAAGTTACGAAATAATTACGATAATTGTTTTAACTAAAAGCTCACTCAGGGGCAACCCCGTATAGCCTAACCATTTTGCTTTATCAAATTCCAATTGCAATGATGAAAAAAGGCTATTCAGGTAAGGGCTCGAACTGAACTTTCACCCCAAAGCGTTGTAAAAGTTTTGTAAATTCATTGCCACATTCTGGTGTAAATGCGTCTTCCAAAAAACTGCCTTTGTATTTATCAATACCAAAACGAACTTTGACTTTATCCAGATGGTTCTGAATGCCTTTAGTACGAACCGATGATGATGGACAATTTTGGGGATTAAAAACAACAACATAAACAAATCGGGTACTAACCAGTTTAGAGGCTTCAAGATTCACAATAGTGGTAGCTACTCGTTCATATAGAAGAATACTTGCCAAAAGCTTAAATTGAAGCTGTTGTTTTTCTACCTTCACATTTTTACCCGCTTTGAATTCAACCAGCAAAACATGCTCACTACCAAAAGCTAACATATCCACCGTAGCGGGCTTGTTTTTTCCACTAAAATATTTCTGAGCTACCCAATCAAAATCAAGATATTTTTCATCACTGACACAAAATCTACGCTCATTAGCATCATCATAACTGATTTCTGTCAAAGTGCGTTGACAATCCCCATACTCTTGTTCAAATGCCACTTGTAAATCTTGCATTAACTGATTCCCAACACAGTTTGTTCCAATTTCTGAAAGGGCAAAGAAAGCGCCTCAAACAGAAAACTTAAATCATCAGTGACTTCTTTAACTTCAACACCGTCATGCGTTAACGCATTGAAATAAAAATGAGTTTGCTGCTTTATACTGATATCACTATAGACTTTTAAAGCTTCTATCATATACGGGCTATGCGAATTGATGATGACATAAACTTTATGCTGATTAACTAAATTGACAATCAATTCCGCCAATAACAGTTGCCATTCTGGATGTAAATGATTTTCAGGTTCATCAATTATCAGTAAATGTTCCGGTTTCAATTGGTTATTTTCAGCTAATCTTTGCAACAAACCAAAATATTTAATACCGGCTGCTACATTCATCAGTAAAATAGATTCATTTTTTTTTTGAAACACGATTCGTTTATCGCGTTGTTCAAAACCACCCTGAATGATTTGACGAATATTCCTCACTAAATCAGTCGTTTGAGCATCTTTATCAACCGGTGTATTAGTTATTTTGAGATAAACATCCCAAAAAATATAAGGATACTTAATTGAAGAGGGTGCTATATTTTGAGTCATTTCTTGATTTTGTTTGAGACGTAAAACGCTATCAAAAAAATCAACTAAATCCCACACAAAGGGGGTTTGAATAAAAGTACTCTCTTTAAAAAAAGGGGATGATTTTTGATAATCAAAGCGCACACATTGATGTTGAGAAAAATCGACTGAATAAATGGGAATGCCCTTATCTTGTACGATAACTTCACCTTGATTTGATATTTGTGAATCAAACACCAAATTTACCATAGTATTCATAAACTGGCAGTGCTGATTAGCCACTGCCATGTTATTGGCTTTGATGAGGCTAAAAATAACCTTACCAACAGTGCTTTTCCCAGTATCATTAACACCTGCAATCACTGTTAAGCCATCAAGAATAATGTTAGCTTTTTGCAATAAACCTATATTTCTAATTGTTATTTCCATAGTTGATATGAATTGAAATTTTTTGATCTTTTTGCCACGGAAAGACACGGAAAACACGGAAAGATTCCGTGCTTTCCGTGTGGTTCCGTGGCTAATGTTTTACAACATACCATCCCAAACTCCCTATAAAAATAAGGCCCGTCGATAATAACAAAATCTGCGCGATTATCAATGGTGTGTCATGGAAAAAGTGGATCAGCGAATACAATAAGCCAACGCCGCCGGCTAAAAACCACAGGAAGCCATAACGAAAGTGGGCGAGGTTATAGGTGAAAATGACATTAGACAGGGCCAATAAGGCCATTGCGATACTGATTATTTGTAATAACGGGGCTGATTCAACATACTGTTTGCCAAATAAAAGGCTAATAATCATTTCTGGGAACAGATTAAAAATCAAAGCTACTCCGCCGCCGAGTAAGGCAGTAGCCCACAGTGTTATCCATAAAAATCGTGGGTTTTCTTCACCTTCTTCTTGGTTTTTAGCCCCCCAACCAAGTGACTAACATTTGTCAGGTCATTTACGGGTTAGAATCTGTAGTCACTTGAGTAATGAGCCACAACATACCACCCAAAGTCCCAATGAAGGTTTATGCCTAATAAATAGTCAGGCTTCTATTTTTGAGTTTCTATAATCTGAATTATAGGGGTTAAATTAGTTTGACGTGCGGTTTTGCAAAAAGCCCGATCAAAAGTATGCAGAGTTGCTTTACCACTGGTTGCTAAGTGCATAGCATCAGCAAAATCAGCACCAAGCTTATACCATTCTATAACTTTC
>Ga0180298_1000129_pt1 | contig 15896 bp, 14 predicted proteins | sample GuaBasSediGuay13_FD_121800 | JGI IMG/M metagenome (GOLD analysis project Ga0180298, IMG submission 121800) | Subseafloor sediment microbial communities from Guaymas Basin, Gulf of California, Mexico - Guay13, Core 4488-10 , 4-6 cm | ecosystem: Environmental > Aquatic > Marine > Hydrothermal...
GGCACTGTTCAAGAAACTGGGGATAAAGACGCCTAAACGGATAACGAAGATGTAGTAATTACGTCTTTTTGAAAAAATCACCAGGATTACGGTGATTATTGAAGTTTTGAGTTTTCGTCTGGCAAAGTTGAGTTAAATTCTTGACATCATTACAATGATGTGATAATATATTATCACAATATGTTTAGGAGGATAAAAAATGATTGTAATTAACAAATATCTTGATAAAAATAGCCCTGTTCCCCTATATTACCAGTTTAAAGTAATTTTACGTGAAAAGATAGAGAATGGGGAATGGAAAGTAGGAGAGAAGATCCCGACTGAAAAAGAATTTGCTGATCTTTACCATATTTCGATAACTACTGTTAGACAAGCTTTGAATGCTCTTACCCTTGAGGGAATATTGGTGCGTCAACAAGGTAAGGGAACTTTTGTTGCGAATCCCAAGATAGAAAAAGGGCCAATTGCTCTTACATCATTCACAGAAGAAATGGCACAAAGAGGTATGAAAGCTGGTTCAAAAGTTTTACATCTCGGAAGATCGAAAGCAAATAAACGAATAGCAAGGATTCTGAAGATACCATTTGGAAATAATGTAACTTTTATTCAGAGATTAAGATTTGCCGATGATGAACCGATGGGTATACAAAGTTCTTATATCCCGGAGGCTCTTGTCCCTGATTTAACGGAATCAGACCTTTCTGGATCTCTTTACAAATTGTTAGAAAACAAATATAAACTCAGAATAGCCAATGCAATTGAAAAATATTCTTCTATTCTTTTGGAGAAACGTATATCCGAATTATTACATTTGAATTATCCCGCAGTTGGTTTTATGGTAGAACGTATAGCATTTTTAGCAAATGGTATACCGGTAGAATTTGTAGAATCAACAATGCGGGGGGATAGGTATAGTATAACGATCAACCTGGTTCGAAAGGGTTTTGAAACAAATAAAACTCTGAGGTGAACAGATGGAAAAATTTGCCATGGGTGTTGATATTGGAGGTACAAATATACGTGCTGGGGTTGTAGAAGATAATGGAGAGATTCTCAAACGTTATGAAGAGAAAATCAATAAGGATGGAGCATATCAGATTAGCGAACAGATCTGTGATCTTATCGAAAGGTTTAATCTAACAGATATTCTTGGTATTGGAATAGCTATTCCTGGGGTAGTAAAACCTTCGGGAAACGTCTGGGCACCAAATTTGTCAGGATGGGAAGATTTTCCTCTCCGCAGAATCTTACTTCAGCGTTTTCACAAAATTCCAATATTCATTGAAAATGATAGAAATGCCATGCTGATCGGGGAAAAATGGTTAGGACTTGCTAAAGGATACAAAAACATAGTTTTCTTAATAATTGGAACTGGCATAGGTGCCGGCTTAATGGTAGATGGAAAAATCTACAGTGGTTCTGAGGGAATTGCTGGCAGTGTAGGGTGGTTAGTGACTGATAGACATTATCTACCCGAATATAAAAAAATAGGATGTTTTGAATATAGAGCTGGTGGACCATCAATAGCACGAAGGGTAACCTTTGATCCACTTTTAGTATCATCTCGAGCAGAAATAGGTAATTCCGATGCTTTGAAGATTATTGAAGAGCTTGGTGAAGAAATAGGTATTGGGATCGCCGATATTGTAAGTATCCTGAATCCAGAGATCATTGTGATAGGAGGTGGGATTGCAAACTTATGGAAATTTCTTGAAACTCAAGTAAAGGTAACGTTGGAAAAATGGGCACATCCACTTGCAATGAAAAATTTACGTGTGGTGCCATCATCTCTTGGCAATGATGGAGGGATCTTAGGTACTGCAAAAATAGTATTTGAAGGGGTGAGATGAACGATGATGGTGTTTGGAGAAAAGTATTTTGAAGCGATCAATAATATCCTGGAAAAGATTCATACCACTCAGGCAAGAAACATAGAAAAATCTGCGAAACTTATGGCAACTGCTATTCATGACGGTAATTTAGTTCATGTATTTGGCAGTGCCCACTCAGCAATTCCTGTTATGGAGGTTTTTCCAAGATATGGGAGCTTTATAGCATCTAAAGGTAGTTTTCATCCATTACTAAATCCAAGGCTGCTATGGTCTACTGTGATAGGAGCAGGAGGAGTAAAAGACCTTTTATGGATAGAACGAGTAGAAGGGTATATAGAGAATTTCTTAGATGAACAAGATATGAAATCTGGAGATGTACTTCTTGTTTTCTCACATGGTGGCTTAAACGCTGCTCCTGTAGAAAGTGCAATGTATGCTAACAAGCATGGACTTTCGGTTGTTGCTGTTACCTCTATGGAAAATCAGAAGGTATCGGAACCCACACATTCAAGTGGGAAAAAATTGTCAGACGTTGCCGATATTGTAATCGATAATTGTGCACCCTCTGAAGATGCTGTTGTAAAAATGGATGGGCTTTCTGAGAAAATATGTCCTTCTACTACTATTGCAATAATCACGATCCTACAGTTGCTCATGGCTCAGGTTGCTGGTGAACTATTAAAAATGGGAGAGAAATTGGATGTATTTGTTTCACCAAACATCGCAGAGATACCATTATCGCACAATAAGGAAATATTCGCTAAATATTCGCACATATTGGCACAACATGCCAGAAGAAAATAAAACTCCATAAGAAAAAACAAATGGGATGCACAATCTTTTAAGGAGGTGATAAATGTAGAAATATTATAAGAAATTGGGTTTTATTGTTGTCTATATTACAAATTTGAAAAGGAGTTGAAGAATTGTGAAAAACATTAGTATTCTTGTTCTATGTATGATCTTAATTGTTTTTTCAATCACAGCATTTCCAAAGATTGTTTTAAGAATAGCTATCCATACAGATTTTAATAGGGAAGGCTTTGACAAATACTTAGAAGAGTATACGAAACTCCATCCTAATATAGAATTTGAGAAAATTGCTGTACCTTTCGAGGATTATCTTACGAAGGTAGAAGTATCCCACATATCCGGAAATCCACCCGATATATACCATGTCTATTCACTCTGGGGCGTAGATCTTGTTAAAAGTGGTATTTTGGATGAGCCACCTCAAGATATAAGAAACGATGTTCGCAAGAATTATGAAAGGGTTGCAGTAAATGGAGCTACGATAAATGGTGAAATTTGGGGAATACCAACAGAAATTGATAATTATTGTCTTGTCTATAATAAGAAAATACTTAAAGAGAACGGTTATTCTGATCCGCCAAGAACTTGGAATGAATTAATCGACATGGCAAAGAAATGTACAAAATATGATAAAGATGGAAATATTATTCAATATGGTTTCGTATTTCTTGCTGGCTGGGAGTCTGCTGTTGTACACCCATACCTTTCCCTGGCGTATTCTAATGGAGCAAAATTTTTAAATGATGACAACACAAAATGTATAATCAACAGTCCTGAAGGGATAGAAGCATTAGAAGCAGAGGTAAAGCTCTTCAAAATGCATATTACTGATATTAATGGTAGTGTTTGGGATTTTCCTAATGGAAACATTGCGATGATGATCATGGCACCATGGGATGAAGGTAATCTTAAAAGTACTATGGGAGATAATTATAAATATGTAGGTGTTGCTCCAATTCCGGTAATGAAAAAGCCCAAAACCTTATTATATACATGGTTTGCATGCGTTGATAGCAAAAGTAAACATAAAAAAGCAGCCTGGGACTTCCTGAGATGGATGACAGAACAAATACAACCAGATAAGAGAACTACTCGGATGGGTGATTATCTAGTTGAAAAAGTAGGAGCCATTCCAGGTAGGAAAATAGATATAGATAATCATTATTATCAACTATTTGATCAATATACAAAAACCTTTGTGGAAGAACTTAAAAATTCAGTGGCAGAAGACAATGTATATCATGGTGCCGAGATTAAAGTAACATTGATGAATGAAATTACAAACGCATGGCTTGGGAAAAAGACCTCAAAGCAAGCTTTGGATGATGCGGTTAAAGCTATAAATGCTTTGCTTTCTGAAGATTAACAAATTTAACATAGGGGTATCTGCGCAGATACCCCTATGAAGATTATATAAGGTATTGATCATGAAAAGTAAGTTTGAGTTCAGATACCAAAAAATAGCATATTTGTACCTTATTATACCAGTGGTTTTTTATTCGGTATTTATTATTTTTCCTGTAGGGTTTTCGATTTTCATATCTCTTAGAAGATGGAATATGCTGGTGCCTATCTCAGTAACAAAATTCGTAGGATTTAAGAATTATCTAAGAGTTTTTAAAGATCCTGTTTTTTTAATGGCTTTCAAGAATACTGCCATATATACATCATGTATACTTCTTATAGGAATTCCATTATCAATAATCATTGCTGTTTTACTTTCAAAATTAAAAAGAAATGCTTTTTGGCGATACATACTTTTCATTCCTTCGATAGTCCCATTGATTTCAATTGGCATGGTGTGGGCATTTCTTTATGATCCAACCTGGGGACCAATAAATACGATTATTAGAATATTTGGCTTGCCCGTATCAAAGTGGCTGTGGGATACAAAAACTGCGATGTTTTCAGTTACACTTGTTGGTATATGGGCAACTTTAGGTATAAATACTCTTATTTCATATATGGGAGTAAAAGAAATTCCAATAAGTCTTTATGAAGCTGCAGAGATAGACGGAGGTAATGAAGTGAAGAAATTCTTTTACATAACACTGCCTTTGCTAAAACCTATAATCTCATTTCTTATGATAACAAATCTTATAAATTCTTTTCAGATTTTCGATCTTGTAGTAGGGCTTACAGGACAAAAACTCGCAGAGCCAGGTGGACCTGCAAATTCCACACAAGTATTGGTTCTATATATGTATCAAACGGCTTTTAAATATTTGAAAATGGGAAAAGCTTCTGCCATGGCATTCATTTTATTCTTATTATTATTTAGTACCTCTATAGTATTTTTGAAGAGCTTGAAGAAAAGCGAAAGGGAAAATTATTAATACTATACAGAAAGGAAGAGGGTCCTTTGAACAGAAAAAGAAAAAGATTAATTTCAAGAATAATTATATATATAATTTTAGCAATTATAGGAATTAGTATGATTTTACCTTTTGTATGGTTAGTATCTTCTTCACTTAAAACTAGAGCTGAGTTTGTAGCAAAACCTCCCGTATGGATCCCGGAGAAAGCTCAATGGAATAATTACCCTAAAGTAATCAAAAAAGTTCCATTTCTTAAATACTACAGTAATAGTCTTATAGTATCTTTATCCGTTACTTTATGTGTTACAATTACAAGTGCATTTGCAGGTTTTGCGTTTGCAAAATATAATTTCAAATTCAAACAATTCCTGTTCAGTTTCTTTCTGTCAACTATAATGCTGCCGGCTTTCCTCTTTGTGGTTCCCGAATACTTTATGTTCAGTAAAATACCACTCATTGGTGGAAATAGCATATGGGGAACAGGTGGATATGGACTTCTACACTCCAGGTTAGTTTTGATTTTACCCTTTATCGTAAATTCCTGGGGAATATTCCTCGCCAGACAATTCTATATTATAAGTATACCTGATGAACTATTACAAGCTGCGAGAATCGACGGGGCATCAGAATTCAAGATATTTATTAAACTCATTATTCCTATATCAAAACCTGTACTTGCGACTATAGCTATAATAACATTTATTACTCAATGGAATTATTTATTCTGGCCTTTGGTAATAAGTAGTTCAGCACCTGAATTATCTACTCTTCCTGTAGGAATGAAGATGCTTGCGATGGCATTTGATCCGGCAAGAAATCAACAATTGATCCTTGCGGGCCTCACTATTGGTATAATTCCACCATCTCTTATATTCATATTATTTCAAAAATATTATGTAAGTGGCATTGGCATGACAGGATTAAAAGAATAAAAAGGAGGAAAACTATGAGCAAAGATTTAAGGAATTTCTTTCCGATTTCAGTTTGGTATGGAGAAGGTAAAGCACGTGCACCCATGATGCCAAGATTTAAAACAGAAAACAGCATTATGGCGAAAAGGGATATTGAAGCCATAAAAGATCTTGGTTTCAACACCATTAGAACCTGGGTAGATTGGGCTGGTACCGAACCTGAAAAGGATATTTGGAATTTTGAAACAATAGATGATGTTTTGGCTATATCAAAAGAAAATGATCTAAAGGTTATCGTTCAAATATATACTGATTCAGCGCCGAATTGGCTGATAAATGCCTTTCCAGATGGGAGATTTATCTCTCAAGGTGATAACAAATTGTATTCACAAGCCTCACCAGGATTCTGTCTCGATAACCCTGGTGTTAGAAAAGAAGCAGAAAAATTTCTTATATCACTTGCTGCCCATGTCAAAGATCATAAAGCCTTCTACGCCTGGGATGTATGGAGCGAACCTCATGTTGTTCAATGGTCATGGTTAGATTATCTTATTAATCCAGTTTGGTTTTGTTATTGCAAATATAGTAAAGAACGCTTTAGAAAATGGCTTAAGAAGAAATATCACGATATTAACAATCTGAATATAGCCTGGTATAGAGCGTACAGCGACTGGGAAGAAATACAGCCCCCAAGATATGTAACCCTATCAACTTTCAAGGACCTTTTAGATTGGCAAATGTTTAATGTGGAGAAATTACAGGAAGACCTTCGTTGGAGGTACAAAACTATAAAAAGTGTTGATCCAATACATCTTATATCGAGTCATTCAGACATATCTTCGGTATATACAAACCCCATGGGTGGTTATGGAAGTCCCGATGATTGGAAAATGGCAAAAGAAGTTGACCTATGGGGAACGTCTTTTTACCCCAAGCATACAGGTGGAATGATGCCTCTTGATCCCGCAGAAAAAGGAACTGCCATAGATGCTACCCGATGTGCTGCTAATTCAAATGGCAAGAATTTTTGGATAGGAGAACTTCAAGGAGGCCATGGAGTTACTGGATTTGACTTTGGGGAACCTGTAACTGCTAATGATATCGAATTATGGGCATGGACAGCCGTAGCACGCAATGCAAAGGGACTAAATTATTATGCATGGTATCCCATGAGTTGTGGATATGAGATATCGGGATTTGGTCTTGTTAATATGGATGGTACCATAACTGATAGAGCAAAATCTGCTGGTAATGTTGCAAAAATTATTTCTAAAAACCAGAGTTTATTCCTTAATGCTAAACCATATAAATCGCAAGTTGCAATACTCTACAACATATATTCTTATATGATGTCTACTTGTTTAAGAGCAACAACTAAATCTAAAAACATGTTCAGGTCTTCACTGATAGGTATTTATCGTGCGATGTTCGAAGAAAATGTGCAAACTGATTTCATTCATGCAAAGGATACGATAAGGAAAAAGATGGATGATTACAAACTCATATTTCTTCCTCTCTCCATAATGATGAATGAAAAAATAGCTTCTAAATTAAAAGAGTTTGTCTACAATGGAGGGAAATTAGTAGCTGAATTCAGGCCTGGGTGGTCAAATGATAATGGTATTTGTTCGGATATAATCCCCGGCTTTGGTTTAGATGAAGTATTTGGCTGCAAAGAAAGATGGACATACCAAACCGATAATATATCTTTAAAAATATCGAAGATGGACTCTTCCATTCCGTTTCTTTCACTCAACGATGATCTTAAAGGCTGTGAATATGAAGAGTTACTTATTCCCACAACTGGAAAAGTTATAGCAGAATTTTCTGATGGTAACCCTATTATTATAGTAAATAAATATGGGAGAGGTGAAGCAGTTCTGATAGGCACTCTGTTAGGGGCTTCTTATTACAAATACCATGAGGAAAATGCAGCAAAAATGATCAAGGGCTTTTTGAAATGGGCAGATGTAGAACGAACAGTGAGAATACAGGGAACAAAGAATGTTGAAGTTAGATTGCTGGCAAGAAACGATGATACACTTTTATTCATCTTTAACCATAATAATTATGCTTTATCTCCAACGATCTGCCTTGCTCAATTCACAAACGATCATATCATTCATGGTTTAAGTAAAAGAAAGGAGGTGATATATGGTAAAAATAACAATAGATTAACTTTTACATTATCTCTTAAATCTAATGAAGTCTGGGTGGCAACTGTAAATACCCGATAGGACTTCAAAACCTGTATGAGGAGGTTTTTTGTATGGTTAAACGTTTGTTTTTGATTAGTTTGTTGATTTTAGGGTTGAGTATTTTAAGTTGGGGAAGCATAAAGTTGGTAATGGCAGTTCACTGGTCAGACTATCAGGTGAACGGTGTTTATGACAAAAATGGAAATCTTGTTTCCAAAGGTCTAAAACAATATGTAGATGAATACATGCATTTAAATCCTGATGTAAAGATAGAAATACAATCTGTAGCTTTTGATGATTATCTCAAAAAGATACTCATAACCCATATGTCAGGAAAAAGTGCGGATGTATATCTTCTTTATTCCCTGTGGGGTGTTCAATTGGTGGATTCAGGTATTTTAAATGTCCCCCCTCGCTATATTTCAGAGGATGTGAAGAAAAACTATGTTGAGTCCGCAATAAAAGGTACTACTATAAATAACGTTATATGGGGTATTCCAATAGAAGTAGATAATTACGCTTTAGTCTACAATAAAAAGCTACTCAAAGAGGCAGGATATTCGCATCCACCTAAGACCTGGGATGAACTGGTTGAAATGGCACCGAAGTTAATAAAGAAGGATAATAAAGGAGCCGTAAAACAATATGGATTTGCATTTTTAGCTGGCTGGGATTCTGCAGTTGTTCATCCATATCTATCACTTCTTTATAGCTGCGGAGGAAAAATGCTCGCACCAGGATATAAAAAATGTTTGTTAAACAGCCCCGAAGCCATTAAAGCTTTGAATGAAGAATTAAGAGTTTTCAAAAATGGTGGGACTGATCCATCTGCAAGTGTATGGAACTTTGCTCAAGGGACTGTGGCGATGATCATAATGGCGCCGTGGTATGAGAGCAGCTTGAAAATAGCCTTTGGCGATAAATTTGCTGAAACTGTAGGTGTGGCACCAATACCTTATATAGATAAACCTGCCAATGTATCCTATGCATGGTTTACAGGCGTAGACAGTACATGTAAGCATAAAAAACAAGCATGGAAGTTCCTTTCCTGGTTATGCAGTGAAATTCAACCCAATACCAAAACCACCCGTCTTGGAGATCTGATGGCAGAGACTATAGGAGCGATTCCGCCACGGATAATAGATCTAAAGAATCATCCAAAACAGTTAGAAGATGTATATACCAGGACCTTTATAAAGGAATTGAAGCATTCCATTCCAGAGCCAAATGTAGTACAGGGAGCAGAGATAAAGACTACTCTAATGAATGAAATAGTAAAGGCATGGCATGGAGAACAAACGGCAAAGCAAGCGTTAGAAAAAGCCACGAAAAAAATCAACGAGATCTTATCTGAGTACTATTGAGGAGGATAAAAAGGGGAAATGAAGAATAAAAATCCAAACATATTAACAATGAAAAGAAAAGAAACATTCGCAGGATATTTTTTCATTTCCCCTGCTTTACTCTTTTATTCTATATTTTTCATATTTCCCGTCACTTTTTCTTTTCTCATATCCTTCAAACGCTGGAATATGTTAAGACCTCTTTCTTCGTCACCCTGGATTGGTTTTAGAAATTACATCTACCTTTTTACTCGAGATGATCTATTTAAGGCCTCTCTTATCAATAGTGTGATATATGCTTTTGTAACTGTATTTTTAACGCTTTCAATCGCATTACTCATAGCAGTGGTACTTTTAAACATCAAATATGCTGTGGTTTGGCGTTTTATATTTTTTGCCCCCATTGTTACTCCTCAGGTAGCTTTGGGTATAGTTTGGGGATATCTTTATGATCCAAATAGAGGACTTCTAAACTCAATCTTAAGTTTCTTTGGTATCCCTACACATCATTGGCTCACAGATCCCTCTTTAGCACTGTTTTCGGTAATGATTACTGCAGTATGGGCAGGAATAGGAGGACCTCTTCTCATTTTTACAGCAAGCCTGAAAGGAATACCAGACCTGTATTACGATGCTGCTAAAATAGATGGTGCGAATGCCATAAAAAGATTCTGGTATATAACACTTCCGTTATTAAGACCTACATTACTTTTTACTATAATAACTGGTTTATTGGGAGCATGGCAGGTTTTTGATCTCATATACATAATGACAAGAAATGCACCTGCAGAAAGTGTCTGGGTTGTCTCGCTATATATGTATCAGATTGCTTTCCAATCACTTCGTATGGGAAGAGCATCTGCTGCCGCATTCATTTTGTTTTTAATAGTTTTAGTGATAACCCTCATAGTGTTACGAATATTCAAAAAAGGAGGTATCGAAGGATATGAATAAAAATGGGAAAAGAATTATTACTATTGTAAAATACATTTTTCTCTTTACAGCAGGCTTTCTTATGATATTACCATTCTATTGGCTCGTTGCAGCATCTTTGATGACTCCACAGGAATTCATTTCAATGCCTCCTAAATGGATTCCACATTCTCCACAGTGGCACAATTATGTAGATGTTTTTAAGAGAATCCCTATGTGGAAATATTATATGAATAGTTTGATCGTATCTACTTCAGTCACACTATTGGTCTTGATAACAAGTGCCCTGGCTGGTTATTCTTTTGCAAAATTACGCTTCGCTGGTAATCGTATTTTATTCAGATTTGTCTTAGCTACTATGATGTTTCCAGCATTTCTTTTTTTAATTCCGGTTTTTTATTTGATGAAGCAATTTGGCTGGTTGCACAGCAGATTATCACTTATAACTCCTTTTATAGTAAGCGGATATGGAATATTCCTTCTTCGCCAATTTATAGTTACGATACCAAATGAATTACTGGATGTTGCTAAAATAGATGGTGCTTCCCAGTCAAATATATTTTCAATGATAATACTACCTTTGGCTAAACCCGCGTTGGCAACACTGGGTATCTTAACTTTTATAGGACAATGGAATAGCTTTATGTGGCCCTTAATCATAACTTCTTCTGCACCAGAGATCATGACTATACCTGTTGGACTATCACGTCTTTCTCTCGCCTTTTCCACGCTTGAAAATCAAAATCTCATATTGGCAGGATTAGTCTTACAAGTTATACCTGTTGTAGTTTTATTCTTGTATCTACAAAGATATTATATAAAGGGAATAGTACTTTCTGGCTTTGGAGGCATTTAAAATTAGGTTTATAATAAAAGACGTTTGAATTACTTGCAATCTTTATACAGAGGTGACAAATGAGGATAGCAGTTTTAATAAAACAAGTTCCTGCAACTGACAAGGTGAAGATGGATGAAAAAACGGGTACGATGATCAGAAGTGAAATGGAATCCGAATTGAACCCATTGGATATGTACGCTGTTGAAGAAGCTGTACGTATAAAGGAAAGACTCGGGAAAAAGGTATACATTACCGTCATTTCGATGGGGCCTTCTCAGGCAGTTGAAGCGATCAAAGATGCTATTTCCATGGGATGTGATGATGGATACCTATTATCAGATAGACAGTTTGCAGGAGCGGATACATTTGCAACTGCATACACTCTATCAGCTGCTATTCGGAAGATCAGAAGATTCGAACTGGTATTTACAGGTGAACGTGCAACTGATGGCGAAACTGGACAGGTTGGGCCATCCGTTGCTGCACAATTGGATATACCGGTTGTAACTTATGTGAGCTGTGTGGAAAAGATCACCGATGATACTATTCGAGTTCAACGTTTGATTGAAGGAGGACATGAAACAATTGAGGTTTCTCTTCCAGCACTTCTAAGCGTTGTTAAAGAGATAAACGAACCCAGAATTCCTAATCTTGCAGGAAAGATGAAGGCAAAATCCACCACCGTTTTAACCTTAACCGCAGATCAAATTGGGGTGTCATTGGATAAAACAGGGCTTTCGGGTTCCCCTACAAGGGTTGTCAAGATGTTTTATCCGAAACTTTCAAGAGACGGAAGGATTGTAAAGGCAAGAGATGTAGATACAGTTGTGGACGAGCTCATAGAATTTATGAGGAAAAGAAAACTTATCTGAAAGGGGATAATATGAGTGCTTGATATCACTGAATACAAAGGCGTTTGGACACTTGGGGAAGTGCGAGATGAAAAGATAAGTCCGATTTCCTATGAACTCCTGGCATGGGGAAGAAAACTTGCCAACGCTCTTAATGTCGATCTTGCGAGTGTGATCATGGGAAAGGATGTTAAAAACGAATTGAATAAACTTGTCCACTTTGGAGCAGATGTTGTTTACGTAGTTGAGCATCCGAAGTTGGAACATTTCCTGCCAGATGTACATGCACGAATCCTTGAAGCACTTGTAAAAGAGTTCAGACCTGAAATATTCATAGCCTCTGCTACCACATATGGAAGGACTGTTATGCCCATTCTCTCCGCTAAGCTCAAAACAGGACTTACTGCGGATTGCACCGAACTCAATGTGGATACTCAAGAAAAATTATTACTCCAAACACGACCTGCCATTGGGGGAAACGTAATGGCAACGATCAAAACCCCACTCCACAGACCACAGATGGCAACTGTAAGGCCAAAAGGAAAGAAACCTATGAAGCCAAACATGACAAGGACAGGCAAGATCATCTTCAAGGAATATTCAGAAAAGATGTACGAATCGAAGTACAAATGGCTCTCTTTTGAAAGGGATAAAACCTCTGACTTACCAATTCAGGAAGCGGATGTGATCATCGCTGGGGGAAAAGGCATTAAGGATGGGAAGAATTTCAGTATGTTGTACGATTTAGCCAATATATTCGGCGGTTCTGTTGGAGCCTCTCGCTCGGCCGTAGATATGGGGTGGATTCCATACTCTCATCAAGTTGGACTCTCTGGAAAAACCGTAAGCCCCCGGCTTTACATAGCAGCTGGCATTTCTGGAGCTGTTCAACACGTTGCAGGGATGTCATCATCTGAAACTGTGGTGGCGATCAACACAGATCCAGATGCCCCCATATTCAAGGTAGCAGATTTTGGGATCGTTGGTAACGCTCTTGAGATATTACCTGTCCTTTTGAAAAAACTCTCTGAATCTAAAGAATAAGGTGATGAATGTGACTGATTTCGGCAAAATCACATCGGGAATCATTGAGGAATTTAAAAGACTTCTTGGTAACAGTGCTGTTATCTACGAAGATAAACAAGCACTTGAGAATTACTCTTCGGATGAGGCAGGAGGAAAATACTATTCTCACATGCCAGATCTTGTCTTAAAGCCGAATAACTCAAAACAGATCTCAGAGATCGTCAAGATCGCGAATAAGGAAAGGATCCCAATAACCCCGCGCGGGGCAGGTAGTGGACTTGCCGGTGGATCTGTTCCACTATATGGGGGAATTGTTATCTGCTTAGAACGAATGAACAGGATCCTGGAAATAGATAAAACCGATCTTGTTGCCGTCGTGGAACCAGGGGTGGTAACGAATGATCTATGCCGCAAGGTTGCCGATACGGGACTTTACTATGCTGGATATCCAATGAGTGTTGAAACGAGTTTCGTAGGTGGGAATGTAGCAACGAATGCAGGTGGCAGTAAGGTCATAAAGTATGGCAACACAGGTCATCACGTTCTGGGAATAGAAGCAGTCTTGCCGAATGGCGAGATCATACAATTCGGTGGAAAACGCAGGAAAGATTCCAGCGGTTATGATATCAAACACCTCTTAGTTGGTTCTGAAGGTACTCTTGGGATCTTCACTAAGATATTTCTCAATCTCATTCCTCGGCCTGGAAAAAATGTTGATCTTCTTGTCCCATTCAGGAGTGTTGATGAAGCCATTTCCAACGTAAGCACACTGATCATAGAGAGCAAAGTTCTTCCAACTGCAATTGAATACATCGACCATCTGTCCATAATCCTGGGATCTAAATATAATAACATCGAATTACCATTCCAGGAAGAAGCAGGTGCATACCTCATAATTCAATATGAAGGACAGGATAAAAAAGAATTAGAAAGTATCTATGAACGAGTTGGAGATGCCCTTTTGAACAGTGGGGCACTTGATGTCTTCGTTGCTGATAACAGGACTAACTCCGAGAAGATATGGAGAGTGAGGCGAAACTGGCTTGAAGCATTGAAATTCTTCGATCCATATGTACCGACTGGAGATGTAGTGATACCAACATCGAAAATACCTCAGATCGTGAGATTCGTAAAAGAAATATCGAAGGAATATAACGTAGATATCCCAATTGCTGGCCACGCTGCAGATGGTAATTTACACCCTGCACCGATGAAACCGCAAAATATCTCCATACCTGAATGGAAGGTGATCTCGGAAGAGATCCTATCAAGAATTGCAATTAAAGCTGCAGAGTTGGGGGGAGCAGTGAGCGGAGAGCACGGTATAGGATTCATAAAAAAAGAATTGCTTAGGAAGACCAAGAATCTACAATACAAGATCATGAAGTCCATCAAAGTGAATATAGATCCTAATAACATCATGAATCCGGGAAAGATCTTCTGATATTGTACGAGGTCTTGACCCCACTATCTCTTCTGTTCCTACGAACAAATGCTTGATACCTTTTATGGTATAAGCGAAATGAATATAATTGTTTGTGATAATTAGTGATAATTCGTGGTCAAATAGTTAAAATTGGGAAGGGTACTTAGAACATATGACAGGCGATGTAGTGCCCTTTTTCTATCTCTTTCATCTCGGGCTCTCGTTCTGAACATACCTTTTTAGCGTAAGGGCATCTCGGATGAAATCTACAACCTGAGGGAGGATCTATAGGAGTGGGAATCTCCCCTTTTAATATTAGTCTATCACGCTTTTGCTTTGGGTCAGGTATTGGAATGGCATCCATCAATGCCTTTGTATAGGGATGTGATGGTGATGTATATATAGTCCTCATCGGGGCAACTTCTACCAGCTTACCAAGATACATAACCGCTATATCATCACATATGTACTTTGCACTTGCAAGGTCATGAGTTATGAATAGATAAGTAAGGTTAAATTTCGCTTTGAGATCTTTCATCAACTTCAACAATTGAGACCTAACGGAGACATCGATCATGGCGGTAGCTTCATCTGCAACCATGAAGGAGGGATTTAAGATGAGTGCACGTGCCATAACTATTCTCTGCCTTTGTCCACCTGATAATTCTCTCGGATATCTGGGATAGAAATCCTCAGGTGGAATGAGCCTAACCTGTTCTAATGCATCCAAAACCTTTTCTTTCCTCTCCTGTTTTTTACCTATGTTATGAATTTCGAGAGGATGCTTTATCGCTTCTCCAACCCTCATATACGGATTGAGGGAAGCGAGTGGGTCTTGAAAAATGACCTGCATTTTCGGTCTTAATTTGCGAAGAGACTCTCCTTCCAGATGTGTTATATCTCTGCCCTCAAAGATGATCTTTCCACTCGTCGATTCTATCAATCTGAGTATAAGACGACCTATGGTTGTCTTCCCGCTCCCCGATTCCCCAACGAGTCCTAAAGTTTCTCCTCTCTTTATTTCAAAAGAAACATCATCTACAGCATGAACTGCTTTTCTTTCCTTTGTGAAAAGCGAGGCCAGAAAAGGCATTTTAACAGGAAAGTATTTTTTCAGGGACTTTACCTTTACTAAGACATTATCTTCATCCATGTTTCGCTTCACTCCCATTGGCATAAAGCCAACATTTAACCCTGGCCCCATCCACATTGAATATGGGTGGTTCTTTTTCTCTACATATCTTCTTAACTTTACCACATCTTGGATGAAATCTGCAGCCTTTGGGTGGGGCTATCAGATTTGGGGGCGAACCAGGGATAAAGGATAGATTCATATCGCTTATTATGGTATTTGGGATGGAGTGCAGGAGCGCTTCTGTATACGGATGTTTTGGTGAATCGTATAGA
>Ga0180298_1000133_pt1 | contig 15761 bp, 35 predicted proteins | sample GuaBasSediGuay13_FD_121800 | JGI IMG/M metagenome (GOLD analysis project Ga0180298, IMG submission 121800) | Subseafloor sediment microbial communities from Guaymas Basin, Gulf of California, Mexico - Guay13, Core 4488-10 , 4-6 cm | ecosystem: Environmental > Aquatic > Marine > Hydrothermal...
CATAAGCATACGACCAATGAAGACCCACATACGCATACAATAACAGGAGATAACCATAAGCATACGACCAATGAAGACCCACATACGCATACAATAACAGGAGATAACCATAAGCATCCTATAAGCGGAGGAGGAACTGGAACAGTAAAACAAACAATTATATCAATAGATAAAGATGACAGTTAAATTTAAAAACAATGGAGTAATATACCAATATGGCAAAAATACTAAATAAAAAAAAGGGCACAAATGTTATCGTTCTTGAGGTTGAAACTACTATTGATGGAGAAACATATAGAACGAATTTCAATGAAACTGTTGATACGATAAAATCAGGAGAATACAAAAGACATATAAGAGATTGGGAAGAACAAATCAAAAAATCAAAAGAAGCAGACCTTGACGAACTGATACCAGACGATACCATCTGATATAAAATTGTAACATGGTATGGAGTGGTGGCAAATTATTTCTCAATATTTACATAGATATAGTGGAGTTTTGCCTCGTATGGATATTTTTCTCTGCCTTCATATTTGCATTTTTCAATGACTACATTTTTGCAATAGATATAAATTCTGTTGGAGAAGCAAAATATGAATTAATTTTTTTCATAATATTCATGCCATTAATGACCTGGAGATTTATCAAAAGATTGAAAGCAGAATGATGTAAATAATATAAGCATTTCTCGGATTATAGTATATGCCCGAGACAAATGGAGATTTCATTAAGGAAGTAAGGCGCTGGCAACTGGAAATCCAGCAATGGCGTGGAGAGCAGGAACAGAAATTAAACAACGTTGAAAACACGGTAAACAGGATTGATACAAAATTGGATGAAGTATGCAGTAAAATAACAAGCAATAAAATCGCAATCACAAAAGTAGCGGCGACCGTAAGTTTGCTTGTTTCATTGATTTTTATGGTGTTGGAAAGATTGATTAAATGACATAATGCCGCCCCGCCTCTTCTTTTGCCTCCGTTCACCGTTTTAAGGGGCGGCTCTCCCCCATTCTGAGTAAAGTTTAAATAATTTCATGCCCATTAAGGAGTGGTGAAAATATGACACCATTTGGAAAGAAAATGATAAGCGGCATCCTATACGGACTTGTATTGGGGCTGTTTATGTGGATAACAGGAACGGCGCTGGTAACGATTGAGCCATCATTCCCTGCAACGATAACACCGCTTGCCCTGTTCATAATAGGATGGGTTGCAAGTGTAGGCATAGCATACGCCGATGACGCACACCTCACGAAAGTTGATGAGGAGGAACTCCAGGCAAAAATCGACTATCTCCTGAAAAAGGCAAAGGAGTAAATCTTCCGCGGCAAACTCTCTCAATCCTTTTAAACTCTTTTCCCATTCTTTTTTTATGAGGAAATGTCCTATCTGCGGCAGGCAAATGAGCAAGGTTTACCGACAGAAAGATTATCTTATTTATGAATGTGAAAACCCTGCTTGCAGATATAAAATATCAATTCCATTATTTCTTTTTGAGGAATAATGATATAATGATATAATAATAAAATGAATTATTTATATATATTTATATATATAATTAAATCCTTTATTTTACCCCTATTCCCTTTTTTCTATCCCTGAATTTCTTATATACAAAATTAAAACCAAAATCTATATATATACAATTTGTATTCACTTACGATGACTAAAGAAAAACCAAATGAAATGTCTTATGAAAAATGCCATAATTGTCCTCATGCTAAAATCATAATTTATTTGGGTGATACCAATGAAATATTTTGTAATGTAACTGGTGATAGTATAAGATATAAAAAAATAAAAGAATGCCCAAGAGGTGAAGCATGACCGATAAAAAACCAAAATACAATTTTGTAAGGTTGGACAAAAATGCCTATGCAATTCTTAAAAGAACAAAGGCAAGATTGAGGAAGGGGGGAAGAGTAGCATCTTACAGCGATGTAATCAGATATATCGCTGGGGAAGAAAAGGAGGCGAAAGATGGCAAAAAAGAGAGTAAAAATTGAGGGAATTTGGTATGAATTGCCGCATGATGTTTCTTATGTGGTAATACCAAACGGAAATAGGTATGAGATTAAAAGAAATGGAAATACTTTTGAGGCATCATTAATGGGTAATGTGAATGGAGGAGAAAGATGACAGAAAAGGAACTAACTAATTTTAGGGAACTCAAAGGATACATCACAAGAGTAAAACCTAATGAGAAAGTGTTGATTGTATTCGAGGAACGATTAAACTATGATGAAATGATGAGAATACGAGAAATTTTAGAACAACCAATAGGGAATTATATCCTTATAAACACTAAATGCAAAATTATTGTAGTCCCAGATAATAATGAAATTAAACCTGTATTCAAAAAGAGGCGAAAGCATGAGAGGCAGACCAAAAACGAAAGACCGAAGTCCAGTAATAGTTAATCTCGATAAGGATATTAAAATCCTGGCGAAGGCACACGGAATAAAGAACTTTAGTGACTGGATAAACAGCATTGCAAAAATCGCCCTTTCAAGCAATTCAGTAGAGCAATTGGAAGCAAAAAAGCAGGAGCTTCAATTTCAAATAATGGCGATTGAAGCACAAATTGAAAACCTGGAACAACAGCAAATACAGAATGCAGAGTTGGAGATGCACATTGAGCAGACGAAGCAAAAACTTTTAGATTGGGCAGAGCGGCGGCTTGCTTCTGGTTATGGATTGAATATGGCATGGCTGACTGGCCGAACTGGAAAAGAGTTTATGAAGGCATTGGGATGGACACCCAAACAAACGTTAGAATTTCTGAAAAATGAATTGGAGGTAATAAAATGAGTAAAGACAATATTGAAGAAGATATAATTGTAAAAAGCGTGGTAGGGGAACGCCCAGTATTCCCTCTTGCACATGAGCCGTATGTTGACCTTGGAAAACCATTCTACTATATCGTTTTAGAAATGCCAAAAAGTAAAAGAACAATAGACATACATATATCGAGAGAGGAATACCTAAAATTAATCAATTTCATGAGTGGATTGGAGGTGAAAGCATGAGATTGTATATAATTATTGCTGGACTATTATCTGCCATAGTGTTAACCGATTTTGGAGAATATCTATTGAAAAGACCAGAAACAGATGATATCATAATGCGTGTTTTAATTAATGCTCTTGGACTTGTATCAATTCAGATATCAGGAATAATTTTATGGCATTTATTAAAGGAGATAAAACCATGAGATTTAAAATAACGGAAAAGGTAGATAGCCACCGAATAAATCAAAAATACAGGGTTTTAGTTGTTGAATTTGAGCCATCGGACAAGAACTTCAAACCAAGACCATTGAAGCAGGCCGTTCTCGCCGATTGGATACCCACCGATGAGGAAGCCCTGGCGATTGTAAAGCAGATGGCAAAATTATCTCCCACATTTTTATTCAAAGTAAAAAGCATGATTAAAGAGGAAACGAAAGATGCAATTGATAAGATATTGAAAGAGGAGGAAAAATGGTTGAAGAAGAATGGAGTTTGAAAGGAAAACTAAAAGCAAGAAAGGCATTATTAAACCCGAAATATGAACAATATGACAATTCTTTTGAAATCATTGATTGTTATGATAGAGATGACATCGAAATCCTTCGTCAGAAATTGATAGAGGACTTCGAGAACATGACAGCATGGAAAGATGAAAAGGAGGAATTTAGAAAAATCATAAACAAACGCTTCGGGGTGAAACATGGCTGATGCCGCCTGGAAAGCATTAGAACGAAAGGTTGCAGCTGTGTTGGGCGGCCAGCGTATTGCGGCTTCGGGCAATGGTGCGATAAAAGGAGACGTGCAACATCCCATCTATCACATCGAATGCAAATGGGGAAAGCAGATACCGAAATGGGTAATGAAGCAATACCAAATTTTAAAGGAGTTAAAAATTGAGGAGATATGGTTTACTGCACGTTATTCAACTGCCATCCCTAAAACAATCCTGAAATGGTATAACAAAGCAAAGGAGCAAGCAGGAGACAAGATGACTTTACTAATAATGAAGCCAAAGGGCATACATAATGAATTTGTTTTTTGGTATTGGGATTACGAGTGTGAAAATAGAATTTTTGCTTTCACAACCCTAAAGAAATTTGCAGAACGATACAAAAAACTTCATGGAAAGGAGGCAAAACATGCCTGATATTATTTGCATGCCATTATGCCCGATACACGACTGCCCCCGACCGTGTCCCATCTGCGAGCCAGAAGAATTTGAAAAATGGTATAAGCAGGAGGCAAAGATAAAATGACCACAATAACAATCCTTATCCTTCTGGCCATATTCATTATCGGCTGGTTCGGCGGTTGGCTTCTATATTATCTCATAAAAGAGAGGCGATAAAATGATGAAACAAACAAAATTCTTTCTGGAATGGATACCTGAATACATGAAAAAGCATGATGGATGGCTGAAAGTGCGCCGTGCCTTCCGGGATATAACAAAACAAAAAGCAGGAGACAGATACAAAACTCATGTGGGGAAGGTAAACGTATGGCAGATGCAGAACGCCCTCCAAATCTTAAAGAGAAAAGGACTGATATACAAATACGGAAACGGAATATGGAGGTTGAAAAAATGACTGAACAGGTAAGTAAAAACGAACAAGCAGAACGCATTTGTGGTAGGCGACCACATGGAAATGCAGTATTCGAACCGCATGAATTGGGATATGCCTGCCCCATCTGTGGTGCATCCGATGAAACCACTCTCTTTTGGAGTGAATATAACTACTTCATATATTGTAAGAACTGCAATCTTGATATTCCTTCCTGTCTATGCAAAAAATATCCAGAGCCGAGATTGGCTGACAAACCATTAAGCAAAAGGGAGAGAGTGATAGAAAATACAAAAGTGTTTTTAAGATGCCTTGAAGAAATGCAAGAAAAAACAATTAAAAAGTGGAGGTTGAAAAAATGACAGCAAAAACACTTAATGAAATCCCTCCTACCACCGCCGCCCGAATTAACTTGTTCTCAATCCGTAACGGGCATATCAAACTCTATGAGGATAGGGATTTGAAACAGGCGGCAATCGAATGGATATTAGAACTTGAAAACGAAGATTATGCAGGATTGGGGATGCCCTGGCAGAGAGACGTAGAGGTTGAGAATTGGAGTGATGGCTACGTAATGGCAATAGGTATTACCCATTGGATTAAGAATTTCTTTGGCATAAAAGAGGAGGATTTGGATGATGCCCGCAATAGAATTGAGTAAGGAACAAAAACAGAACTGGATTGAGTTCAGGAAATTCTGCATAAGTTCAGGGCGCAGGATAAAAAAGAACATGATACAGGAGAGCGAAGTCAATAAAGTTATGGATGCAATAGAGAGAATGGACAGGGATTTCACATATAACGAATTGCTGAACGAAGTTAAAACCCATCCTGTGATCCTAAAACGCATTCTGGCCATCCTTAAAGAGAGAGGGCGGATAAGGAAAATCAGCAATAAGTATTGGAGAATGTTAGCAAAAAGTAAGTAAAATTACCAAAACCTATATATACCCCCTTCCTATTACTATATTGTAAACAAAATGTATTTGTTTACGGAGTTGAGAAAAAATGTGTGGAAACGAAAAAGAACCCGAAAAAACCTCCCTGCGGGCTGGGGAGAATAATAGCAAGCCCACCAAAAGAGCAAAAGAGTTGAGCAGACATAAATACTTCACCATAAATGTATATCAAGAGAATGGTGAGGTATATATTGAAGGAGAAAGAGCCGATGACATAGTGGAGAACGAAATAAAAATGGCTCTTGAAAGGCATTTTGAAAGATATAATTTTTCACCTAAGTGGAAGGGGGCATCACCATGAAAAGATGGATACGATGGGAACTCGAAAGCATAAAAACAATCAGACGTTTGCAAGGAAGGGGTGATTAAAATGGAATTGTGCAAAAAAGAAGAACATAAAAAATATGGTGAACATTACCATGTGAGATGTCCTAACTGTGGTGAGGAACTTCCAACATTTTTGAGAAGAAATAGCATAGCCCAAGTATATAGATTACATTGTCCCAATTGCAATAAAATATTTGAAGTGAGGGCGAAGGATGGTGTAATCATATCAAAAGGAGGTAGATAAAAATGTCTCCCGAAGAATATGATATTTACGCCAAACAATCGACAATCAAACACGATGCAAGGATAGAGCCGACGGAAGAATACCGTCGATGGCGACTTGTGGAGGGAAGAAAATGAGTAAAGAAGTTTTTGTATGTTGCTTTGGTTGTTTTCACGATGGAGACGAATGCAGAGAATGTCATGTTAGGGAAGCGTGCAAGAGACAAACCATGAATAAAGAAGTTATAATAAAACCAAAATATAAGAAAATAAAAAACGCATTTGCAAATGAAGATTGCTATTACGCAGAATGCCCCTTTTGCGGAAAAGTAAATGAAGTATTAATGCCAGATTATACAATAATTGAAGGGAATACTTGTAAACATTTCATAAATTTTGATGGTGAATTTCATTTCGAGGAGGGAGAATATGAATGATGAACCAAAAGGGCTTATCAGCCGTGAAAGCGAGGAAGCAATGGAGTATGAATTTCAAAAACAAAAAGAACAGGAAATTGAAAGATTAGAGAACATGATATCGGAAACAATCAATAACATCAATAAAAAGATATTTGAAGATGAAAGGGTAAAGAAGCACAATGCAATGAGTTATAAGGCAGTGAAAATAATAATTGAAAATGCCGTTAAAGAAGGATTTGCCGCTGGCGTAGAATACTCACTTGAAATATTAAAAGAGGTGAGAAAATGAATAAAGAAGAATTGGAAGAAAGGTTGAGGAAGGAGTATAGAGAATACACCATCGAGCAGGCGAAGATAGCAGTGGCAGATGCAAGCAAAATCGACTATTACAACGGAGCACTCTCTGCTACATTATTGCAGTTGAGAGTGTCTCCATATCATCACTGGAGACAACGCCGCCTATCTGAAATGAAGATTGAGGAACTGAAAACGGAGGGGAGCGGGAACTCCCCAAATAAAAAAGAGGTGAAAAAATGAACATAACTGGAATAGTTGAGGCAATCTCCCAAAAAGAGGAAAAATATGGGATAAAGGTGAAAGCAAAAGACATGCCAGAGGGTATCTGGCTAAACGGCTTCGGGGCTATCCCAGAGGGAATTGAAGAAGGGGTAATTGTTACTGCTAAATATGAGGACAAGCAGGGCAGGAGCGGCGTATTTCACAATATCAAAGAAATAGCCCTGAAAAGCGACACAGAAGCCACGCAGGAACAACTTGATACAGAACAGCCAGCCAGTGGTAAAAAGACAGCAGGAACGAAAAAAACAGCAGAGAAAACACTCCCTGACGACATACAACACGCAATCCTAAACGTGATGAAAATAAAGATGGATTGCGCCGCCATCATGGCATCTGCGATGCAGGGAAACATCGACAGCCCACAAAAGAGCGACATCTATTTCAGGAATGTAGGCCGTTTATTCAAATGGATAACCGGAAGCGATGAAATACCATGATAACATGAAATACATTCTCTTGCGTAGAAATGAGAGGGGAGCAACACCCCCTTTCATTCATGTTGAAACATTCGACAAACCACCGAGCATTGAGGAATTAAAGCAATTGAAGCATGGCGCTGGCCTCCCTCCTGGCAAATACATTCTCATGGAATACAGGGATGGCAAATACAAAATGAAACTCTATTCGATACTTGTCTATTTCACGCAGGAGATAACAGGATGGTATAGAAATTCAATACTCCCCTGGAAGCCGAAGGTAGCGAAGGTTGAGACAGTAAAGAAATACAAACTCACATATCCGTAATAATAAGGAGATTGAGTATAATGACAAAAGAAAAAGAAATTTGGGATGGAGATGTGCTGTTACTAAGAACACCATATACATTGGAGACAAGTAGTTGTGTTACCTTCATAAAAGAAAATGGATTGCAACCCTACATCACTAATTTAACAATTCAAATTCCTGCCTCTTTTGTAGAGCCAAGTAATAAAGATTTGAATGTCTTAGAAGAACATTACAAGCATTTAATCGGTTTATATTGCAATGATATCTTTAGTGGAGATGACATAGCAGTGGCAGAAGTAATGATTACCGCACTGGCTAATGCAATTGGTATATTGCGTGGAATTTTGAAATTACCACCATCGGAAGCCGTAACAGAATATGGGGATAAACTCCAAGAATTTATAGAAACAAAAAAGCAGGAGAGTGGGAAAATGGGTAAACATTAAAAACAGCAGAGAGATAACATACTGAGGGCGGTAATCTTTCCTCCTTTCATGGTTGCCTCCACATGAGGATTGTTTTTGACTTGCCGCCCTCTCCACCCACACCATGAGGGCAGGGACTGGGTTTTTCTCAACTCCGATTGCATGGAATTTTTCGCCCTGCCCTCTCCTTTTTGTTTAAGCATAAATTTAATAACCTCCCAATGTATTTTACTTAGTGAGTGTTATGCCGCATAAAAAGAATCCCATAAACTATATATCCATCCCTATACCTGTTGATAAGAAAAAAACCGAATACACACGGTTAGAAAGGAGAGCGGACATACTCCAATTGATAATAAAACATGGAAGCCCTTATTACTTTACACAGCAGGAATTGGCAGATGTTTATGGCGTAGCCCAATCGCAGATATGCAGGGATATGCAGGAGTTGCGAACATATATCGAAAAGAACGTAGGCAAGGACATAAAATCCATAACAGACACTCTTTACAGAGCCGCCGTGATGAAAGCAATCAAAGACGGAAACTATGAGGATGCTATTACATTTGTTGAAAAGTGGAATAACTGGTTGTGGAACATCGGGGCAGTGGAAAAAGAGCCACAAAAGATAGAGATAAACCAATCAAACGCCGTGATAGATGAAATCATAAGGGAAATAAGGGAGCAGGATGATGCTGAACAATCTGCCGAAGGAAAAGATTAAATTCCTTCTTGAACATCCGAGAGGCATCGTTAAACTTTACTTCAAAAATGCAGACGGAAGCCCCCTTATAATTACGCCCAATCAGGAACGCATCGTTAAAGCCCTTTTATTCAAAAGACCTGACCGATTACTCATTTGGGCGACCACACGATGGGGCAAATCTCTTGCAATCGCATTGGGAGCGATACTTGCCGCCGCCCTGCTTCCAAATGAGAAAATAAGGATAATAGCCCCGACAGAGCAATTAGCAAAAGTTATCATGGATTACATTTTACTGCACATTTTAGATCATGAGGACTTAACAAATTCACTAACGCTGTCAGCCGCGAGAACAGAGGAAAGATTAAGACAGCAATTATCGAAAGAACGTATAACATTCAGGAACGGCTCAGAAATCAGCATTCTATCCGCAGGAATAGGCACGGAGGGGCGTTCATTGCTTGGAAGGGGCGGAACTATCATTATAGTTGATGAGGCAGAGAGCATACCCCCCGAACTCATAAAAACAAGGATTATGAGAATGGCAGGGGAAACGCCCGATAGCATGGTGGTATGTATAAGCAATCCTGTTTACCGGGGCTTCATGTTTGAAATGAGGAATAATGATAAATGGCATAAGATAAAGATTGATTGGAAAACGGCGGTAAAAGAGGGCAGAATTTCACAGGCATTTATTGATGAAATGAAAGCAAACCTTACACCGCAGGAGTTTAAAGTATGGTATGAGGCAGAGTATCCCGAAGACATGGATAATACGTTGATAAAATGGGAATGGATAGAAAGGGCAACAAAAGCGAAAGTGCCAGACGGTGAGGTAACCTTACGATTGGTGGGTGTGGACTTAGCGGCGATGGGCAGGGATTTAACCGTTCTGGTAGACATGGAGCAAATAGGCGACTTTTTCAATATCAAAAATATCCTATCATGGGGCAAAACCGAAATGGCTGAAAGTGCAGGAAAGATAATCAATTACATGGAGCAAAACGGAATAACGAAAGCGAATGTAGATGACACCGGGATAGGCGGACTTGCTTCATTGTTGAGGGAGCATAATGATGAATGGCATGTCCAGGGCATAAACTTCGGAGCAGGGGCGATAAGGCCAAATTGCATGAACATGAAGGCGGAAATCTATTACAACCTTCGGAAGGTATTTGAGGACAACAAAATAAGAATACCCAATCATGGCACGTTAAAGCAACAGTTAAATAACTTGCAAATGGAATTTACCAGCAATGGCAAAATCAAAATCAATGATGGACAGAGCAAAAGTCCTGACTTCGCCGATGCCCTTGCACTTGCTTGCTATGTAAGAAGGCATTCGGAACTTGTTTTAGGCAGAGGATTAAGGATTTTGCATTGAGTAAATATTATAAACAAAAGCAAAATAACTTATCATGTCATTTTGTCCAGACCCCGAAGATACTCCAGAAGTAAAAACATTAATGGATGGATTTTACAAGTGGGCGATGAACATGGGAGTAACGTGGTTTTTCAGAACGCTAAAAAGAAGGATAAACACCAAAAATAAAAGAGGCTGGAATAGACCATTTGTCGAAGAATTAAGGGATGTAATAAAGCAATCATTGAGAAAGAGATACCCAGACGAGATGCCGAGAGGGATACAACTTGTCGATAAAGCAATTGACAGCGTGATGGTATTGGCGGATGATGACGATGTGTATTTTTATATTTTGAGAGATGTCATCAAAGATATAATCGACCGAAATTTTGATGTCCCACAGGGGAAAGGTTTTTCAGAAGAATTAAAAAAGAAAATTTACGAAGCAAATAAGGACATCATTGTAAAGCATTGAGTAAATATTATAAGTGAGTAACCGATTAAATCCTGATAAAATGGACATTCCAAATTTGAAAAGGATTAGAGAAAGTTTTAGCCGTTTATCTCCATTCAGAGCAAAGGAGGACATTGATTATCCCTCCGCCCAGATGTGGATGCAGAGGTTAATGATGGGAGGCACACACGGCGGCGACTTCTTGAAAGACATCTATGGAGATTACATCTTAACGCCCCATGAGGAAATGTGGGAATGCGAAAAGATGAGCAGAGAAAATGCTTTTATTCAGACCGCCGTTGAAATCCTTAAGGATATTCTCATAGGCAATGAACTCACGGTTGAAGCAGAGGATGACGATGAATACACGAAGGATTTTTATGATGAATGGATACAGAAATCGGGCTACAAATTAGCATTGGCCGAAGCAATAGAGAACTTCATTAAACTTGGGAACGGTTACATCGAGATACTCCCAGGGCTTAAGACGGGCATTCCGAGAAAGGCAATACCCATACCGAGAGCATGGAAAATCTGGGTAATACCCGATGAGCAGGGTAACCTTCATTATTACGAAGAAGTGCCAAAGACATACAGGGGAAAGGAAGCCGAGACAGTGAAAGTGAACTATGAGGGCTATGGCAGATACAGAACGATAAGAGCGGTTGAATACAAAAACCCTGTTCAGCATTTCAAGCAGGGGATATCTCATGTGCCTCATTATGGTAGAAGTTTATATGCGAGTGCGATAAGCGACAACAAAATACTTCGGGAAATTGAGCGGGCTATGGCCGTTGTCGCAAGGTATAAGGCCATCCCAAGAAAGTTAATCTCCATAACTGGTATTGATGGAATGGGAGTAAGTGATAAAGAGATAGACAGCATAATAGAATACTGGAATAATTTAAGTGACCTTGAAAATCCAGTTATAGGGAATAAGAAAGTAGACCTCCTTGACCTGTCTTATGCAGGGCAGGAATTGAACTATGACCCCATGATTACATATCTGAAAAAGAAAATTACAAGCGTATTAGCGCCCCAGTTTTATGTGCATGGAGATACGACCACCTACGCCGTAGCCCTCGAACAGAAAAACCTCTTTTATCTCACAGTGATGGCACGGAGGCAGATGATAGAGCAACCCATAAACGATTTATTTGAGGAAATAAGGATAAAGCATAACTCCCTCCCTGTTGAATTGAGGGATAAGGACTGGCAACCGTTAAAGAAAGCATGGGTTAAATTCGGAGAATTTGATTTTGAAACGAAAGAGGAGGAAAGGGTTATGGCCTTAAATCTCTGGAACTCTGGACTTATGACGATTGACGAAGCAAGGCAGAAATTCGAACTTCCACCAATCGGAGATGAGCAGGGAGGCAATGCCTTCAAATGGGATATAACAAACCTGCAACCTGTCCAGCAACCCATGAGCATAAGCCCAAGGGCGATAAAAGATGATAGAGAAAAGAGAAAAGGTTAGGGAAGCCCTGAATAAAAGATGGTGGGATACCCAGTTGAGGATTTACCATCGAAAGATAAACAGGATTAAACATTACGGCACGAAAGCATTAATGGAGAGATACGCCCAACTTATTCAGGAACTCTTTAAGCCCTTCCATGAGCGTTTAAATGAACTTTTGAGCATTGCAGAGGAAACCTTCAATGCAGATGTAAAGGAGGTAGATATTATTTCATATATTCTCGGAAATCTCGGAAAGGTTACATTCTCATCTGTTGTTTTAAAAGAAGTTTATGGCATTATTGAGCAGACCTTCAATAGAGGAGCAAGGAGAGTATTCACACGGACAGGACAGAAAATACAGGTGGGAGAGGTAAAGAATAAAGCCCCACTTGAAGCATTGATGCGTCAACAAATAAACTATCTAAAAGATATGGAAGAAGACATAAGGGAAAGAGTGAAAGACATTCTGGTAGTTGATTTAAAAGAGGGCAAACCTCTCACTAAAATAAAGAAAGACATCACGGAAACAACCCAAAAGATAACACGGCACAGGGCGGAAACGATAGCCCGGAGTGAAATCATAAAAGCAAGCACGGAAGGAACGAAGCAGAGCATGAAAGAGGCAGGGATAGAAAAATACCTGTGGCTGACGGCGAGGGATAACAGGGTGTGTGAGATATGCAGAGAAAAGGAAAGAGGCAATCCATACAAATTCGATAGCCCGGATGCCCCGATGCCAGTAAAAGATAGTCATCCAAATTGCAGATGCACCATAATAGCGGATATTTGATAAAATGACACTATGGCATGATATAAGGGATGTGTTAAGAGGGCAAAAATATTTCTTATCAGCAGATGAAATCATAAAAAAACTCGAAAAGGCAGGGAGGCAATCACGAAGCGAAATAGTCAGGCAGAAATTAAAGAAGTTATCGACAAACGGCGATGTGGTGAAACTTGAATGCTTAACGAAACATGGGCGTTTATTTGTCTATATGTGGCATGAGGACTTTAAGAGAGACTATATAAATAATCCCTTATTCAAACAGTAAATTTGATACGAAACCCCCTACTTTTTGTTTAAAATATCAAAATTATCAACAATATTTATATATACATTTTGTATTTACTTTTTGATGACTAAAGAAAAACCCGAATTAAAAACAAGAAAAAAATATAGGATAATCGCAGTATTGAAAGCCGAAAGTAGCGGCTTTGATGCTGAACACGCTTTCCAATTGCTTCAAAGACAAGCAGAATGTTATACTTCTGAAGATTGGATATTGATTGATGCTAAAGAAATAACAGATGAGGTGAAAAATGACTGCACAATTTTTGACAGACAGTTAATTGAAAGTTGTCGCACAAAATGGTGGGAAAGAATATTACTTTTATTCAAAAAGCCAAGATTGGGTTCAATAGATGCGAATAGTGATACGGAGGTATATTTTAAGGTTATGTTTGGGAAAATTTATGTATGTAAATTTAAAAAAGGAGGTGAAAAATGACCGATAAAAAACCAAAATACAATTTTGTTGGACAAAGGTGGTTGTGGTGAAAAAATACAAAGTCCTAAATCTCTATGCTGGCATCGGTGGCAATAGAAAGTTATGGGAGAATGTGGAAGTAACAGCAGTTGAGATAAATCCAGAGATAGCAAAAATATATCAGGATTTCTTTCCCGATGACAATGTAGTTGTGGGGGATGCACATGAGTATCTATTAAAACATTATGATGACGGCTGGGATTTTATCTGGAGTAGCCCGCCATGCCCGACACATTCGAGAATAAGAAATCTCGCAGGTGTTGGCAGAGGCGAAAGCCCACCAGTATACCCTGATATGCGATTATATCAAGAAATCATATTTCTAAAACAGATATACCACTCCAAAGGAACAAATTTTAATGGCAGGTTTTGCGTTGAGAATGTGAAATCATATTATGAGCCATTGATAAAACCACAGGAGTTGGGAAGGCATTATTTCTGGACAAATTTCCATATTTCAAAGATGAATGTAAAAAGATTACCTGAAAAATTCCGCTCAATAGAGAAAGGACTTACACAGTATTATGGTTTTGATATATCTGGATATAATGGAGATGATATGGAACGCAGACGGATATTAAGAAATTGCGTAAACCCAAAAATAGGGAAGCATATTTTTGATTGTGCCTTCAAATTAGAACAGAAAAATTTAATTTGCATTTAGAGAACACCATGCTTCGGGCATTCATAATGATGGTGTTCACTATCCCACACAAGCGGAAAGCCGCAATAAGGGCATCTTGCTACTGCATCACACACGACAGCATTTAGCATGATAATAAATAGCATAGGTAGTATATACGCTTTTGCATGATTTTTGCACAACCGTCATGCGGCGTTACAATCCAAGTAAATAATATAAGCAACAATCCAATTATAAGGTGATGGAACAGAAAGTCATTATAACGGCTGAGAGTTTTAGCGTAGAGGAAAAGACAGATGGAGGGTTCAGGATAACAGGACTGGCATTACCATTCGGACAACGTTCACGAAATGGATTGACATACAACAAGGAGAGCATAATTGAGACCGCCGACCTGTGGGTTGGCCTGCCTTCATTATTTAATCATGACCAGGACAAGCCAATAGGGCATATCGAAAAAACGTGGATAGAGGATGACGGCTTGCATTACCAGATAAACGTGGATGAGGAAGAAGAAGCGTTAGTCAGGAAATTGAAACGTGGAGATATTCCATTTGTCAGCATTATGGCAATAGTGGATAAAGCGGCTGAAGACATGGATGGCGATGTTATGATAAAATCTCCCCTCGAAATCTCAATATGCACACTTCCAGGATTTCCGCAGACAAACATACAAACTCAAAATGTAACGGTTGCCCCAGACAGCAATACATATCAGAGCGATACATTCTCCCCAATTATTCCAGAGGGTGCAATTGCAATAGAGAAATTTGTTGGAGAAAATGATACAAGGGTTGGAGAGCCATTCGGGGAATACAAGGATTTTGAGGACTGCGTAAAGAAAAACCAGGATAAGGACAGCCCCGAAGGATTTTGTGCATGGCTACACAAGAAAATAACAGGGAAATGGCCGAGTGAACAGGCACTCACCAAAATTCAAGTAAATAATATAAGGGGAAATGAGATTAAGAATGATAACATGGCAGATGAAAAAGAAGATTTGGAAGCCCTCAAAGCAAAGGTAAATTTGCTTGAGGAGGAAATAAAGCAGATGAAGGAGCAGGATGCCGAACCAGCCGAGCCATCAGATGAACCAGACATAAACGACAAAATCAAAGAACTTGAGGATAAAATCGCTGATATTCTTTCACGTCTCGATGCCCTGGAAAAAGGGGAAGCAGAAGAGCCCACGTCACCGAGTAGCGCACCACAGACCGCAGGAGATGGGAACGAAAGCGAAACTCTCACAAGAGAGGAATTGGTTGAAAAGTTGAGGAGGTTATAAAATGTTAATGGCAGAAACAATAACTCGACCTTTTGAAGTGCCAACGACACAGGTTGAGATGTTCGTGAA